>Ga0182018_10000931_pt1 | contig 35942 bp, 32 predicted proteins | sample 812P2MmetaG_FD_120490 | JGI IMG/M metagenome (GOLD analysis project Ga0182018, IMG submission 120490) | Permafrost microbial communities from Stordalen Mire, Sweden - 812P2M metaG | ecosystem: Environmental > Terrestrial > Soil > Wetlands > Permafrost | place: Sweden: Stordalen | collected...
CCGCATTCTGCGGCTGTATCTGGAGCACTTCGCCGGCCAGCCGAGTTCGCAAATCCAACTCCTAGCGATGCCGGCGGCCTCGGGCGCATGGGAGAAGCTCGCGGGCGCCCTGAATCTCGCGGGTGCAGCAGAAGGTGAGCGGCGCGATGAGGGCGACGGTGCCCCTCCATTGAGCGGCATCGTGGACTCAGTCAATGCTGCCGGGAATCCACACACGCTGTTACGCGTCGATCTGCCCGCTCCGGGTGCGGTGTTTGCCACCGCGTGCCCCGCCGGCGAGAAAGCATGGGTCACAGTGAGCTTCTATTTCTACGGCGACACGGCAGCGGCCGTGGTGGCGCGCGACCAGTCCGCCTGGACTGCGTGGATGACGAACCTCTTCCCGGCGTAAACCCGGAGGGTCCTCATTTGGCTGAGCTTTGCACGCCTTGTGGTACGGAGCTTCAGCCCCCACGGCGCCGGGTTGAAAATTCGAGATGACGTAGCTAGGCTAGCGTCTCTCGGCAACTCGCAGTACGATTCTGCGGGAGGTCCGGCGACGTCTCCAGGGTGAGGGATGCATCCGCGATGAGGGCGCGAAGCGACTCGAGGGAAGCGTTTCAAATTTTCATCGACGCTGATTTCAGACACTATCCAGCCGGGGGTATTCGGGTCAACGTGTCATAATAGTTGGGAATGGCGGCGTCGGTCCAGAGTACTTCCAGGTACCGGTTCAAAGCGGCTCCTTACAGCAGTCATACGCTGCTTCTAGCCGAATTCCCGGAACGCGGCGACGGAAAAAGGGTGCTGGATGTGGGATGCGCCATCGGATACTTGTCGGAGATTCTGGCCCAGCGCGGGTTTTCCGTGACCAGCATCGATTGGCCGAATAGTCCGCACCCTCCTACGGTGGAGTTCGCCGGCGCCGATCTCGACGACGGCCTTCCGCCCCTGCGAGGCCAGTTCGATTACGTTATTTGCGCCGACGTGCTGGAACATTTGCGCGCCCCGGTGGAGTTGCTCAAAGAATGCCGCGCGCGGCTCGCTCCCGGGGGCATTTTGGTGGGATCGCTTCCCAATAGCGGCCATTTCTATTTTCGTTGGAATGTGCTGACGGGCCGTTTCCCGCAGCACCAGCGAGGCCTTTTCGACAGTACTCATCTTCATTTCTACACGTGGGACGGCTGGCAGGCATTGTTGAACCGTGCCGGGCTCCGTGTGGAATCGGTTGGTTGTTCGGGGGTGCCGGCGAGCCTGGCCTTTCCGCGATGGGAAGGTTCACTGGCGGTGCGCTTTGTGGAGTGGTTCTCATTCCGGGCGGCGCGTGTTTGGAAGACCATGTGCGCTTATCAATTTATCGTGCGCACATGCAAGGAGGAGACGGAATGAGTCCCAGCAAACCCAAAGTGGTGGTCGTGATGCCGGCCTACAACGCCGCCAAGACGCTCCACATGACCTATGCCGATCTGCCGCGCGACATGGTCGACCTGGTCATTCTGGTGGACGACGGCAGCAAGGATGAGACTGCCAAGATCGCCCGCCAGCTTGGGTTGGAACTTTTCGTTCACGACCGCAACTACGGCTACGGCGCTAATCAAAAGACGTGCTACCGCGAGGCTTTGCGCGCCGGCGCCGATATCGTAGTGATGGTTCACCCCGACTATCAGTACGATCCTACCTTGCTGCCGGAGATCATTAAGCCGATCCAGGAAGGCAATGCCGACGTGGTATTCGGCTCGCGCCTGATGGGCATCAATCCCATGAAGCAGGGCATGCCGTGGTGGAAGTACATTTCCAACCGCTTTCTCACCATCGCGGAAAACTGGGTATTCGGGTTGAATCTGTCGGAATACCACACGGGATACCGCGCCTTCCGGAAGGAAGCGCTGGAATCGGTGAACTTCCAGATGGATTCCGACAAGTTCATCTTCGACCAGGAGATCGTGGCGCAGCTGGTAAATATCAAGATGCGCATCACGGAAGTGCCGGTGCCCACGCGGTACTTTGCGCAGGCCTCGTCGGCCTCGTTCTTTGCGAGCACGCGCTACGGCCTCTCCATCCTATGGGTGCTGCTGCGCTACCTTCTGCACCGCTCGGGCATGATCCATCAGAAGCTGTTCGACAGTCTGCAGCGGCGTTACCGCGGCGCCGGCGAAGTCGGGCAGGCTAGTCATCCTTGATTGGCAAGTCAGCGCGCCTCAGCAGGCACGATGTCTTCGCCGTCGCAGCGCTGGCCGCGGTGAACCTCGCCGTTTGCTGGCGCCTTTTTCGAATCGAATATTATTCGCACTTCAGCTCCATCGAAGGAGCTTGGGTGGGGCTGGCGAACTACCTGTCGCGGCATTGGAGCGACTATTCCTGGTGGCCGCTGTGGCACTGCGGTATGCCGTACACGGACACTTACGTGCCGTTATTGCATCTCCTGGTTGCCGCCACGGCCACGCTGTCTAAGATCGGCGCCGCTCACGCCTATCACGCGGTCACCGGGCTTTTTTACGTGTTAGGGCCCATCACACTCTACCTGATGGCTGTGCGGCTTGGCGCCGGCCGGGGGGGCGCTTTTGTGGGGGCGCTTTTCTATTCGCTGTTTTCGCCGTGCACTCTGATGATGCCGGATATCGCCAAAGATCTCGGCGGTTTCTGGGGCTGCCGGCGGCTTCAGGTGCTGGTGGTGTACGGCGAGGGGCCGCACGTCTCCGACATGACGCTGCTCCCCCTTGGCATTCTAGCTCTACAGTCCGCGCTCCAATCGCGGACGCGGCGCGCCTTGGCGTGGGCCGCCCTGACGTTCGCCGCCGTATTCTCGATGAACGTTCCGGGCAGCATGGCTGCCGGGGTCGCGGTGTTCTGCTGGTTGTGTGTGCAGCCCGCGGGCGAGCGCCGCGCGGCTTGGATCCTGGCCGCTGTTTCCGCGGCCTTTGGATACGCCATCGCCTGCTACGGAATTCCACCGTCGAGTTTGCGCACGGTGGTGGGAAACGTCGGCGCCATGCACGCGGGGTTTTCGGCCGGTCTGCGGGCGGCGGGTCCTTTGTTGCTTGCCGCCAGTCTGGCCTGCGCCGCGGCAATCGGCTGGTGGCTGTCGCGAACACGAGTGGCGTTGTTCCTGCGTTTCGCGATGCTCAATTTTCTGTTGCTGGCTCTCCTGGTGCTGACGGCCCGTCCCGAGCGGTTCGAACTCTTGCCGCAGGCGGGGCGGCTGCACCTCGAAATGGAAATGGGAGCGTGCCTGATTCTGGGAAGTCTCGCCTGGTTTCTGTATAGCCTGATTCCCGGCTGGGTTCGTCCCATCGCGATCGTTCTTTGTCTGGCTCCGTTCGGTCTGCAGCTGGAACATTACCGGGCACGCGCCCGGATGGAACTGGAGCCCGTGGACCTCGCGAAAAGATCGGAGTACACCAGTGCGCGATGGGCGGACGCTCACCTGCCCGGGCAGCGCATCTATGTGGCGGGCTCCACCAGCTTCTGGTGGAACGCGTTTACGGACGATCCGCAACTCGTCGGCTGTTGCGCGCAAAACCAGTCGGTGCCTATCCTGAAGGATGTCCCTTACCTGGTCGATCTTCCGGGAAGCGCTTCCGATACTGCGAGGATTACGCCCTATTTGCAGGCCCTGGGGGTACAGGCGCTGGTCGCCAACGGACCCGGAAGCACCGACGAATATAAGGACGTTCACTCGCCCCAGCGGTTCGATGCGCTTCTCCCGGTGCTACACCGTGAAATGGGCGACACGATTTACGCCATCCCGCAGCGAACGACCTCGCTCGCACACGCGATCGGTTCCGCCGAAGCAGTGCCAGTACCGGTTCCCGCGGACAAGCCGTTGAGCTCGGACGATATTTTGCGTTACGCGGCAGTTCTCCAGGATCCCGCTCGGCCGATCGCCGATTTCAGTTGGATGCGCGGCGGCACCGCCCGCATCGCCGCTACTCTAACGCCCGCCGACCTGATCTCGGTCCAGGTCGCTTGGTTCCGCGGCTGGAAGGCTTATGTGGCGGGCCATTCGATCCCGGTGACGCGGGATGGGCTGGGTTTTCTCCTGCTCCATCCCGCTTGTACCGGTCCCTGTGAGATCATGCTTCGCTGGACCGGCCGGCCCGATCTGATTCCATCCGCCGCGATCTCCGTGGCTGCCGCCGGCCTCTTCGGCTTTCTGGCGTTCGGGCGGCGAACGTCGCTGCCTAAGAAGTGGATCGCATAAGCTACTTAGGCGCGCTATTGTATACCGAACTCCAAGCTATCCACGACAGAGACAGAGAGACACGGAGAAAACAAAGTCAAAGGCAAGATCCGAGGGCACGGAGGCGGCGGAGGGCACTGAAGCGCAAGGCCCCGTGGCCGCAGCGTCTCAGTAGCTTGTGGTTTCGAGGCAGTCGCCCGAACAGGCCGAGGCGTCCGGGGCAACGGCCCTCTACCTCCGGAGCCTGTCAACTCCGCCTCCTCCGTGGTCTCCAAATAATGCGCCTTTCTGTTTCCTCTCCGCGCCTCTGTGCCTCCTAAGAAACAAAATGGAGAATTGTTGGAAACAAAGGGCTTGCCGTGGCCGCCGCGGGCCTCACATTTTGTTTCTTCCCCCACCAGACTGGCCCCCCAGTCTAAATGCTCTGTGGTGAACTTATTTTCCTCCGCGTCTCCGTGCCTCTCCGGTGAATCTCCGAGGCAACTCTGGCAACGAGGCTCTCCCAGCGTTCCATCTGTCATAATGACCACGATGGTATCCGTTCCGAGAAAGGCGCAGGACGTTTGCCCGTGAATTCGGGAACGCTCTCGCCAGCGAGCCCGCAACGCGGCCGCGCTGCCCACATTCGCTCGATTATCGTCGATTTCCTGCTGATTGCCCTGTATACGGCGGTGCTGATCAAGCCGTACTTCAAGGCGAATTACGAAAATAAGTGGGGGTCCATCGAAAGCACTTTCATCGCGGACGCGCGATTCCTTGCGGAGCACTGGCCGCATCCGCAATGGCAGCCTCTCTGGTACGCGGGTACGCGTTTCGACTACATCTACCCGCCGGCTGTGCGTTACGGCGCCGCCTTCATCACGAGAATCACCGGATTCCCGCCAGTCAGGGCATACCATATCTACTGCTCGCTGTTCTATGCGCTCGGCATCGCCGCCATCTACCTGCTCATCCGGATTGCGGCCGAGTCGCGCCCGTGCGCGTGGCTGGGAGCCATGGCGGCATCGCTGCTGTCGCCCATCTTCCTGTTCATGCCGCGGTTTCGCGCCGACGCCTGGATGCTCCAGCCGCAGCGGCTCGGGGTGTTGGTGAAGTATGGCGAAGGTCCGCATATGAGCGCGCTCGCGCTCATCCCGCTGGCACTGGCATTCACTTGGTTGGCGTTCGACAAGCCCAGACCTTGGGCCATCGGGGTGGCAGCGATCTTTTCCGCCGGCGTAACCGCCAACAACTTCTATGGCGCCACCGCATTGGCTGCCTTTTACCTGCTGCTGGTATGGGCTTTCTGGATTACCCGCCAGGAAAAGCGCATCATGGCGCCGGCTGCCGCCATTCCCGTGCTGGCGTACGGTCTGTGCGCTTTCTGGCTGGCGCCATCGTATTTCAAGGTGACGGCGGATAATTTGAAGTACGTTTCCGAGCATGGCACGAGTTGGTCCGTCTGGGCCGGATTGGGACTGGCGGCCGTCTTCGCTCTGGCCACCTATCGTCTGGCGCGCGGCCGGCGGCAGCACACCTGGAGTGTTTTCATAGCCGGCTGTGCCGTCTTTTTCTCCCTCAACGTTCTGGGATTTCTGTACTTCAATTTTCGCGTCGCCGGAGACCCCAAGCGCTGGCTGCCGGAGTTGGACATGGTCTACATCATGGCTGCGGTGCTGCTGCTGCGCTGGATGTGGGGCCGCCCGGGGATTGCGTTGCGCGGCGTGGCGATAGCCGTAACCGTGGCCGCTTTTTATACCACCACCGGCTACATCCACCACGCGTGGCACGTATTTCCCACCGACCCCGACTACACCAACAGGCTGGAATATCGCATCGCCGACTGGATTTCCAGGAACCTGCCGGATGCGCGCACTTATCCCACCGGCTCCGTCCGCTTCTGGTACGATGCCTGGCACGATCTGGCGCAAGTGGGCGGCGGATCGGAGCAGGGTTTGTTGAATCCCCAAGTGGCGACGGCCGGGTGGGAGATCCGGCTGGGTTCGAGGCCCGAGCCGACCGTTTTATGGCTGCAATCGCTGGGCGCCGACGCGATATTTGTTTCCGATCGGCGGTCGCAGGAGATGTTCAAGGATGTCCAGCACCCCGAAAAGCTGGCCGGCGTTCTGCCGGTTATCCTAGACGATGCGCAGGGCGATGTCCTGTACCGGGTGCCGCGGCGTTATCCGGCGCGCGCCCGTGTGGTGGAAACGGCCCGTCTGAATGCCACCCATGCGCCGCGCTTCAACGATGATGTGGAATCTCTCAAACCGTACGTCGATGCGGTGGAGAACGGTCCGGATTCCCCCGTGGCCTTGGCGCGGGAGGGTACCGACGCCATGAACTTGCGCGCACACCTCGAAGCCGGCCAGTCTCTGGTTGTCCAGGAGACTTACGACCCTTATTGGCGGGCAATTGCCGGCGGCAAGGAACTTCCGGTGCGGAAGGACGCCATGGGGTTCATGGTCATCGACGCCCCCCCCGGCGATCGGGAGATTCGCTTGCGATTCGAGACGCCGCTGGAAATCCGTGTGGGCTGGGCGGCCGGCGTTCTGACGGTGCTCATGCTCGCTAGTCTTGTGGCGTTCGGCGCGCGATGGGAGCCGTTGGTATGAGCCGCCGCCGGCAGATCCTGCTCGACAGCCTGCTTCTCTTTCTGGGCACGGGTATTCTTGTGCGCCCGTACTTCCTCAACAAATATACCGATCAATGGCCTTCGATCGAGAGCACGTTTATCGCTGACGCGCGCTTCCTGGCGGCCCATTTTCCCCATCCCCGCTGGCAGCCGCTGTGGTACACGGGCACGCGCTTCGATTACATTTATCCTCCGGCGCTACGTTACGGCACTGCCATCCTCTCCAAGATCACCGGATGGTGGCCGGTGAAAGCGTATCACTTCTACACCATCTTCTTCTATTGCCTCGGTGTAGTGGGTGTGTACTTCCTGGCTCGCGTCGCTGGCCGTGCGCGCGGGTTCGCCATTCTGGCCGGGGCGGCCACGGCGCTGGTGTCGCCCTGTTTCCTGTTCATGAAGGACCTCCGCGTGGATTCCAGTTTCCTCACGCCGCTGCGGCTCGGCGTGCTGCTGCGCTACGGCGAAGGCCCGCATATCACGGCGCTGTCGCTGCTGCCGTTTGCGATCGGTTTCAGCTGGTTGGCTCTGGAAACCCGCCGGACGCAATGGATCGCGCTTGCCGCGATTTTCTGCGCCGCGGTGGTATCCAACAATTTCTACGGCGCCACGACATTGGCCTTCTGTTATCCCATGCTGCTGTGGAGTTTTTGGGTAACGCGGCGCGATCGGCCGCTGGCGCTGCCGGCCATCGCGATTCCTGTGTTGGCTTATGGATTGATGGCGTTCTGGCTGTCGCCCTCCTATCTGTCGGTAACAACTTATAACCTGCGGTATCTTCCCCACCGTCCCGCAACTCTGTTCTCCGCATGGGTGCTGCTACTCGTAGTTACAACTTATGTGGCGGTTAGCCGCAAGGTGGCCACTGCGCGGCCTGACCGCGCGTGGGCCGTATTCGTCATCGGTCTGGTCCTCATATTCTCGCTGGACGTGTTGGGCGATCACTATGGCGTTTTCAGCCTGCTGGGCGATCCGCACCGGCTCGCTCCAGAATTGGATTTGACGTTGATTTTGGGCGCCGCACTGGGACTGGAATGGCTGTGGAACCGTCGAATTCTGGCCGCGCGGATTGCCGTATGTGCGATCGCCGCGATCGCGCTCTACACGACGCACCGCTACATCCGCCTGTGCTGGCACGTGATCTCGCGAACTCCGGACTACACGCAGCAGCTCGAGTACCGGGTTCAGGATTGGGTCTGGAAGAACCAACCCGATGCCCGGGTGAGCACCGCCGGCGCAGTGCGATTCTGGTTCGACGCGTGGCACGGCCTGTATCAGCTCGGTGGCGGTTCGGACCAAGGCCAGCTCAATCCGCTGGTGGCCGACGCGCAGTGGAATATATCCACCGGCGACAATGCCGAGCAAGCTCTGTTATGGCTTCAGGCCATGGGAACGGACGCGGTCTATTTTGCCGGGCCTAAGTCCGACGAGCCGTATAAAGATACCGTGCACGAAGAGCGGTTCGCATCGCTTCCGGTGCTCTATGACGACGGACACGATACTCGCCTCTATGGAGTCCCGCGCCGTTACCCGGTGAGAGCGCGGATTGTGGACACTGCGCGCCTGCGTGCAAGGCCGCCGGGGCGCGAGTTGGAAGACTTGCGAGCGTACGTCGACATCGTCGAGCACGGACCGGATTCGCCCGTCACGCTGGCGCGGCAAGGCGCCGACGCCATGGTGCTGCATGCGAAAATCGCCGCCGGACAGAGCTTGCTCGTGCAGGAGACCTGGGACCCGGCGTGGCGGGCATGGGTCGACGGCAAGCGTTTACCGGTGCGCAAAGACGCGATGAACTTCATGGTGATGGACCCGCCGCCGGGCGACCGCACCATGCGGCTGGAATTCACCATGCCTCTGGAAAATCGGGTGGGCTGGGGTTTGACGGCGCTCACGGCGATTGCCTTGGCCATGCTGGCAATCCGCAAGGAGCGGTACTAGAGTTTATGGCGAAGACGTTGGGATTCAGCGACGGCGAATTGAAACTCCTGCTGGTGGCGGTGCGGCAGATGCGCCGCACATTCGCCAAGCCGCGCCAGAGCGACCCCGCGCTGGAAGCCTACGCGTCGTTGTACGACGCCCTGTTCGAGAAGCTCCACGAGATGACGGGTCCGCTGCCGGATGCGGTGGAAGAACAACTTGAGTAGCTGCATTGGACAAGCTGAAGCATGTCCCACGTCCCCAGCGAGCGAACTCGCCATACTAAACCCGCTATCGCGCGCCCGTCTCTGAATTAGATGAAACTGCCTTCCTGGTTGCGCCCCTCTGCCGCCGGCGAGATCGCCGAGATCAAGCGCCGGCGCGCGCTGTTCGCCGGCTGGGACAACGAGAAGCTGCGCGCGCATTTCCAGGAATCGAGTGACATTGCCGACACCATCGCGATGGTCGCCGTGGTGGCCGCGCGCACCTTACATCTCGAGATGTTCGACGTGCAGTTGCAAGGCGCGCTGGCGCTGGCACGCGGCAAAATCGTCGAAATGCAGACCGGCGAAGGCAAGACGCTGGCCTGCACGCCCGCCGTCGCCTGGTACGCCCGCGCGCGCGCCGGCGTCCACGCGATGACCGTCAACGACTACCTCGCCCGCCGCGATGCGCGCTGGATGGGCCCGATCTACGAGACGCTCGGCCTCTCGGTGGGATGCGTGCAGCAAACCATGAGCCCGGCGGAGCGGCACGCCGCCTACCGCTGCGACATCACCTACGCTACCGCCAACGAGATCGGCTTCGACTTCCTGCGCGACCAGATCGCTCTCCAACCCGGCGAGCAAGTGCACCGGCCGTTCCAAGCCGCCGTGATCGACGAGGCCGATTCCATCCTCATCGACGAATCGCGCATCCCATTGGTGCTCGCCGGCGGCGCCGTGGATGAGGAAGTGCTGGCGCGGCGCGTGGACCCCATCGTCCGACGGTTTCAGCGCGGCGCGCATTTCACCCTCGACGAGTTCGGCCGCAATATCGCACTGGCCGACGGCGGCATCCATATTCTGGAACGCGCCCTGCGATGCGGCAACCTCTTCGCCGAGTCGAACCTGGCGCTCTACAGCGCGGTGCACAACGCCATCCACGCGCATTTCCTGCTGCATCGCGACGTGGACTACGTGGTGAAGAACGCCGCCATCGAATCGGTGGATCAGTTCAAGGGCCGCATCGCCCAGGATCGCCGCTGGCCCGCCGGCCTTCACACCGCCATCGAGGCCAAGGAGGGCGTGCCGTTTCGGCGACAGGGCCGCGTGCTCGGCTCCATGACGCTGCAGAATCTGGTGGCGCTTTACCCGCAGGTTTGCGGCATGACCGGGACTGCCGCTACGCAAGCGGCGGAATTCGGACAATGCTATGGCATGGACGTGGAGGCGATTCCCACCAACCGTCCGGTGATCCGCATCGACCATCGGGACGTGATCTTCCCCACCAAGGCCGCCAAGGAAACGGCCGTCGCGGAGGTGATCCGCGGGGCGCATTCCGCCGGCCAGCCGGTGCTTGTGGGGACGGCGAGCGTGGAGGAATCGGAGCGGCTCAGCCACGCACTGGACGACATTCCGCATGCCGTGCTCAACGCGCGCAATGAGGAAGAGGAGGCCGGCATCGTGGCGCTCGCCGGAGAGTTCGGCGCGGTGACCATCTCCACCAACATGGCGGGCCGCGGCGTGGACATTCAGCTCGGACCGGGTGTCGCCGAGTTGGGCGGACTTCTCGTCATCGGCACGAATCGCCACGAGAGCCGGCGCATCGACAATCAATTGCGCGGGCGCGCGGGCCGCCAAGGCGATCCCGGGCAATCGCGCTTTCTGATTTCGTTCGAAGACGACCTGCTGGTGCAATATGGGATCGACAACGCTAAATATAGCGGCGATGTGGAAGGCATTCAGCGGCTGGTCGAAGGGCAGAACCTCGAGATTCGGCGCTTTCTCGCGAAGTACGAAGCGGTGATCGAGGGCCAGCGCCAGCGCATCCAGGAGCGCCGGCAGGCGATCCTTACGTCGGACATGGCGGAATTGGAACGCGCGGTGACGCTTGCCGCCATCGACGATCTCTGGGCCGACCATCTGGCGGCCGTGGCGGAATTGCGCGCCGGCGTGCAGTGGTATTCCTACGGCGGACGCGATCCGCTGCACGAGTATCTGACACGCGTCGATACCATGTACCGCCAGATCGAGGATGGCCTCGATGAAGAGGTCGCCACGCGGCTGGAAGAGGCGCAGGCGAAAGGGCTCGACCCCACCGAGCGTGGCGCCACCTGGACCTACCTCACCACCGACCAGCCTTTCGGCGACCTGAGCCAACGCATCCTCCGCGGATTGATGCGCAAGGTGCAAACTAAGAGCTTATGGGGATGAATCCGCTGGACGGAAGGACCGCGCTGGTAACCGGATCGAGCCGGGGAATCGGCCGGGCGATTGCAATTGCGCTGGCGCAGGCAGGCGCTGCGATCGTCGTCAATTACTTGCGTCGCGAGGCAGAGGCGCAGGCTGTCGAAAAAGAGATCGCGGCGTTGGGGCGGCCCTGCGTCAGCGTGCAGGCCGACGTGTCGCTGGCCGTCGATGTCGAACGGCTGGTGCGCACGGCGCAAGAGCGCGTGGGCGCGGTCGACATCCTCATCAATAATGCCGGTATCGCGCGCGTGCAGCGGGTGGAAGAAATCACCGAACGGGATTGGGACGAATTGATCGATGGCAATCTGAAGTCCTGTTTCCTGGTGACGCAAGCCGTGCTGCCGGGAATGCGCACGCGCCAATGGGGGCGGATCGTGAATCTCTCTTCGGTGGCGGCGCAGGTGGGCGGCGTGGTCGGTCCGCACTACGCCGCGTCGAAAGCCGGCATGCAGGGGCTCACGCATTTCTACGCGCAGCGGTTCGCGAAGGAAGGCATTACCGTCAACTCCATCGCACCGGCCCTGGTGGAAACGGAAATGGTCACTTCGAATCTCAATGCACGGCCGGACAGAATTCCGATCGGACGATTCGGCGCCGTGTCCGAAGTCGCCGACGTGGCGGTGATGCTGGCCGGCAATGGCTATATCACCGGCCAGACTATCAACGTCAACGGCGGCTGGTACATGAGCTGAAGAGGGACTTGCAGAATTCGGCCGAAGCGAGCGAAAGGCACCGCTCCCTCGCGGTCGCGGCTCAGTAAAGGTTGCTGTGTCAACACGGGATTAATGAGCCGCGCGCGCAAACAAGCGGTATTCGGTAATTTTGCAAGTACCTCTTTACGATGTGCTGGCGACATGGCGCGAAAAGGCGATCGACGTGTCGGGCCGCGCTCCGGATTGCGGGCACCTGTTGCCGGAGGAACGCCCAGAGGAAGTGCTCGCCGGGCTACGCGCTTTCTTCCGATAGCTCAGGCGTGCACTTCGGCGGTGGTGCGCACCACCGTTTCGATGGCCGGCGCATGGAGCAGCGTGTTGTGGATGAGACAGGCTCTCACCGCCCGCAGAATGCCGGTTTCGTGATGCGCATCCAGGCCGGGGACGAAAACTTCAATGCGAAATTGCCCCAGGCGCGCGGGCTGCGTGAGCTTTTCGGCATGGACCGTCACCTGGAGACCGCCCGCCGGCAGGTTTCGCGCCTTCAAATATTGCGCCGCATAGAACCCCGCGCAAGTGCCCAGCGACGCCAGCAGAAACTCCGGCGGCGTCATGCCCTGGTCGGATCCGCCATTGTCGGACGGCTGGTCGCAGATCGCGCTGTGGCCTCGCGTGCTGGCTTCAAATTTCACATTCCCGAGATGTTTGACGATGACTTGCATAGGCCTTAATCTTAAGGATGCAGCGATCGTTCGAAAGTTACAAGTATTTCAGCTCTTAAATTGCAAAACAGGAGATGCGCATTGAGAATTCCGATCTTTGGAGCCGCCGTGCTGCTGACCGCCGGTCTCGCGGCCGACCTGGCGCTGGTTCAGCCCAAGGAAGTCGCCGCGCAAGTGGCGGTGAAGGGAACGCACGCGGCGATTTTTCAAGTCGGGCCCAACGTACTCTATCGCGGCAAGCATATTCCCGGCTCCGTTTATGCCGGCCCGGCGTCCCGCGCTGAGGGGCTGGAACTGTTGAAGAACGCCGTAGACAAGCTTCCCCGCGACCGCGAGATCGTGGTCTATTGCGGCTGCTGCCCTTGGGGCAATTGCCCCAACGTCAAGCCTGCGATGGCACTTCTCCAGGACATGGGATTCACGCACGCTAAAGCCATGTATCTTGAGACCGGCTTCGCCAAGGATTGGACGGAGAAGGGTTACCCCGTGGAAGCCGGCGCGGCCAGGCAATAGAGGGACCTACGGAATGCGGCTGAATTGGGTGAAAGGCACCGCCTCACCCGGCAGGCCATTCTGTGCCGACCACATATCATGACCGTACTGATCGATATTCCTGCTACGGTCGAGCACCACAGCCGTCGACGTGGCGACCAGGCGAGCGCACAATACAGCAAGCGCGTTCTTCATCGCTTCTCTGCGACCCTCGTGTCCCGTGAGGGCGAGCGCCCCTAAAATGGCGAGGACGACCTCAATTTCCATATTGGTAGGACCGGTGATCTTTCTTAGGGGAAGATCGACCCGAAGGCGCTTGCGATTCCCGTTAGACTCAAGAAGATGGCCCTGGCAATCGACGCAAACGACGTGCGCGCCGCCGCGGAGCGAATCCGCCCTCTGGCGCGTAAGACTCCCGTGATGACTTCGGCTGGTTTCGACTCCGCCGCCGGTACTCACGCCTTTTTCAAATGCGAGAACCTGCAACGAGGCGGCGCGTTCAAGATCCGCGGCGCTTCCAACCTGATCCTGTCGCTCACTCCCGACGCCGTGGCGCGTGGCATCGTCGCCTATTCGTCCGGCAACCACGCGCAGGCCACCGCCATCGCGGCGCAATACGTGGGCGCGCAGGCGACGATCGTCATGCCGGAAGACGCGCCCCGCTCGAAGATGGAGGCCACGCGCGCGCGCGGCGCCCGCATTGTCACTTACAATCGTTTCACCGAGAGCCGTGAGGCGATCGCGGCCGCCCTGCTGAAGGACGGCGGCGCCACGCTGGTGCCGCCATTCGATCACCCCATGATCATGGCCGGCCAGGGCACGGCCGCGCTGGAACTACTCGGCGAGACCGGTCCGCTGGATGCCATCGTCACGCCCGTGGGCGGCGGCGGATTGCTCTCCGGCTGCGCCACCATTGCCAAGGCGATCGACCCCAAGATCCGTGTCTTCGGCGCGGAACCGGAGGGCGCCAACGACACGTTCTTATCGATGATTGCGGGCGAACGCGTTGCCGTCCCGCACCCCGATACCATCGCCGACGGCCTCCGCGCGCCCAAGCCGGGGGAGTTAACGTTCCCGATTGTGAAAAGCCTGGTAGAGCGCGTGGTGCTGGTCAGCGAGGACGAAATTCGCGCGGCCGTGAAATTCCTTTTATTGCGATTGAAGATTCTGGTGGAACCCAGCGGCGCCGTCCCCGCTGCGGCCGTGCTGTTCCACAAACTGCCGCCGGAAATCCGGTCGGTGGGAGTGGTGTTATCGGGCGGCAACGTGGATTTCGAAGACTTGGCGAAATACTGAGTCGCTTGTTTGGACAAGCTGAAGCATGTCCCACGTTGCCCGTCCTACCGCTGGTTCGACTTGAGCGTCTTCTTTCGCAGCCTGATGGACATCGGCGTCACTTCCACCAGTTCGTCATCGCGTATGAATTCGATGGCCTGTTCGAGATTGAGAATGCGCGGCGGCACCAGCCGGATCGCCTCGTCGGCGGTGGAAGAGCGCATATTCGTCAGCTTCTTTTCCTTGACGATATTGACGTCCAGGTCGGCGTCGCGCGAATTCTCGCCCACAATCTGGCCTTCGTACACTTCCCCTCCCGGCGCCACGAAGATCTCGCCGCGTTCCTGCAAGTTAAACGTGGCGTACCCTGTGACTCTGCCGGCACGGTCGGCCACCAGCGAACCCGTGGGCCGAGTCGCGATTTCCCCCTGCCACTCGATATACCCGTGGAACAACGAATTCATCAGCGCCGTGCCGCGGGTATCGGTCAGGATCTCGCCGCGCAGACCGATCAGGCCGCGCGATGGAATGTGGAACTCCAACCGCACGCGGCCCGATCCGTGATTGACCATCTTGGTCATCTTGGCCTTGCGCGAGCCCAGTTTCTCGATCACCACCCCGATGAAAGTTTCCGGGCAGTCGATAATCAGCAGTTCCAACGGCTCTTTCAGCTTGCCGTCTTCCGTCTTGGTGATGATCTCCGGCTTGCCCACGGCCAGTTCGTGCCCTTCGCGGCGCATCATTTCGATGAGGATGGCGAGCTGCAATTCGCCGCGCCCCATCACCTTGAAGGTGTCGTGGCCAAGCTCTTCCACCTTGATGGAAACGTTGGTGAGCAGCTCTTTGTCGAGCCGGTCGCGCAGATTGCGCGACGTGACCCACTGCCCCTCCCGCCCGGCGAAGGGCGAGGTGTTGATGGTGAACGCCATGGCGATGGTCGGCTCGTCGATATGGATGGGCGGCAGCGGTTTGGGCGTTTCGGCGTGTGTCACCGTCTCGCCGATGAAGATGCCTTCGACGCCGGCGATGGCCAGAATGTCGCCCGGGAGGCCGATGGTTTCATCCACGCGCTTCAGGCCTTCAAACGAATAGAGCTTGGTAATTTTGGTGGTGTGGAAGGTGCCGTCGCGTTTGGCGATGGCCACCGGGTCGCCGTACTTCAGCGTCCCCTGGAACACTCGCCCGATCCCCAGGCGCCCGAGGTAATCGCTGTAGTCCAGGTTGGCGATCAGCATCTGCAGGATGGCGTCGGGGTCGCCGGCCGGAGCGGGAATGTTCTCCACGATGGAATCGAACAACGGGCGCAGATCCATGGACGGGTCGTCCATGGTCTTCTTGGCGATGCCGGTCTTGGCGACCGTGTAGAGCACCGGAAAATCGAGCTGGTCTTCGGTGGCGTCGAGATCGATGAAGAGATCGTAGATCTCGTTGAGCACCTCGGGCACGCGCGCATCGGGCCGGTCGATCTTATTGATCACCACGATGGGCGGCAGGTGCGCTTCCAGCGCCTTGGAGAGCACGTAGCGCGTCTGCGGCAGCGGACCTTCGCTGGCGTCGACAAGCAGCATGACGCCGTCGACAATCTTGAGCGCGCGCTCCACTTCGCCGCCGAAATCGCTATGGCCGGGCGTGTCGACGATATTGATCTTGACGCCGTGATAACGGATGCCGGTGATCTTGGCGAGGATGGTGATGCCGCGCTCGCGCTCCAGGTCGTTGGAATCCATGACGCGGTCGACGTGCTCTTCGTGGGACCCGAAGATGCCGCTCTGATTGAGCATGGCGTCGACGAGCGTGGTCTTGCCGTGATCGACGTGGGCGATGATGGCGATATTGCGGATACCGGTGTTGCTGCTTTTCATGGGAGGGGGAACTGCCGTCGGGGGTGCTACTCTTCGAGTCTAGCACGGGGTGCGATTGCAGATGCTAAACGCGCCGCCCGTAGCGTTTCATCTTCGTCATTTTTTCTGGCGGCCGCCATTCTCTTCGCCCGCCGCGGGCGCCGCAGCGCCCAAATCCGACTTTTCGGTACTCCCACCACGATCGGCATCGAGATACACGCTTGCATCGCCAATGGCCGCTCTTCCCGTACCGCAAGCCGATCCACTGTGCAGTCTCCGAGTGGCGCGTCATCCGGCCGGAAAGTGAACGATGCCTAGAATCTCGCGGAGATGAGACCTCAACAGAGCACCTGCCGGCTAGGCAGGTGCTCGTGTTCCGCGGGGGAATCTCTAACGACATGGTCCTATACATCTGGACGTTTCCACTTCGAGCTGTCTGCGGCTGACCTGGTTCCCGGATTGCGCCTCGCTCCGAGACCGAGAGCCTCGGGCCTATTTGGCGGGGCGGGAACCGGTGATGAGGATTTCGACGAGCCTTCTGGCGCTCTGCTGCCAGTCCGGGCTGGTGGCTACGTTGGCGACGCCGATCAGCGCCCGCAGCAGGTCGATCGGATCGAGGTCCTCACGGATGTCGCCGCTTTTAATCGCGCGCTTCACCAGTGCGCGGATCGCTTCCCAGATCCGGGCGTAGGAAGCTTCGAAAACCTTCTTCGGATCTCCCAACAGCGCGTTGAGTGCAGGGGCGATGAGCTGCTTCGCGGCGATGTAGTCGACAAACAACAATAACCAGGCCCGCAAGGCCTCGATCGGTGGCAATTCTTGAGCGAAACTCTGCTCTGCGGCGGCCAGCTTTTCCATCTCAGTCCGATAAACCGCCTCCAGAAGTTCTTCGCGAGTGGGAAAATGACGGTACAGAGTGCCCGGTCCCACGCCCGCCTCTTTGGCGATATCATCCAGGCTGGCGTTTGCGCCCGATCGGGTAAACGCCTCCTTCGCCACTTCCAGAATGCACTCGCGATTCCGCTGTGCGTCACTGCGCGGCTTGCGAACGGACGCCTGTTTACGTTTCGCGGGCATACCCAAAAACTTTGCAACCGGAGGCAGTCTCCGTTAATCTACAAATACGGAGACTAACTCCGTTTTAGCAGGCGCCTAGCCATTCGTCAATCTTTGTAGGGACGCCTCTCGGTCACCATTCGTCGGTTACGAATTCGCCACGCGCACGGAGCGGAAGGAGAAAACAGAATGCGTGTGTTTCTTACGGGAGCTACGGGCTTTATCGGATCTGCCATCGTTCCGGAGCTCATCAACGCGGGCCATCGGGTGCTCGGACTGACGCGGTCCGACGCCGGCGCCCAGTCCCTCATTGCCGCGGGAGCCGAGGTGCATCGAGGAAATCTTGAAGACCTGGAAACGCTGCGCAGCGGGGCAGCCAAATCGGATGGGGTGATTCACTGCGCTTTCGATCACAGCGCATTCGGAAACGATTTCTCGAAGTTCGCGGAGGTCTGCGAAAAGGACAGCCGCGCCATCGAAGCTCTCGGAGACGCGCTCAGGGGATCGGACCGCCCCCTGCTGATCACCTCCGGAACCGGAATGGGGAACGCTGCTCCAGGTCAACCCGCAACCGAAGACCATTTCGATCCCAACCACCCGAATCCGCGTAAAGGGTCGGAAGTCGCCGGCGCTGCCGTGGCGGAGCGTGGTGTGAACGTGTCGGTGGTGCGTCTTCCTCAGGTCCACGATACCGTCAAGCAGGGCCTCATCACCTACGCAGTCCAAGTGGCCCGTGAAAAGGGAGCCTCGGCGTACATTGGCGAGGGACTCAATCGCTGGCCGGCGGCGCATGTTCTCGATGTTGCCCATCTCTACAGGCTGGCGCTGGAGAAGCACGAAGCTGGCAGCAGGTACAACGCGGTCGCTGAAGAGGGAGTATCGATGCGGGAGATCGCTGAAGTCATTGGCCGAGGCTTGAAAGTCCCCGTGGTCAGCGTCTCCCAGGAGGAAGCGCCGGCTCACTTTGGCTGGCTGGCGATGTTCGCAGGCTTCGACATGCCAGCTTCAAGCGCACAGACCCGGCAACGGCTCGGATGGCACCCAACCGGGCCCGGACTGATTGCCGATCTCGAACAGATGCGCTGGAGCGAGGCTATCACGCAGTAGCGTGTGCCGTGGATGCAGTCGCTAACGTGGCGTGCAGCAGAAGGAGAGAGAAATGACGAAGGTATTTGGAGCAACTTCCACTACAGACGATGTCCTGACAGGGATCGATTTGCACGGCAAACGCATTCTCGTCACCGGTGTGTCCGCGGGCATCGGCGTTGAGACGGCGCGGGCTCTGGCGGCACACGGCGCGCAAGTAGTAGGCGCGGCGAGGGACCTCGAGAAAGCCGAAGCAGCGACCGCGCAGGTGCGAAAGGACGGCGCGGCGAACGGTGGCAGCTTCGAGTTGGTCGCGCTCGATCTGGCCAGTCTGAAGAGCGTCCGCGCCTGCGCCGACGAACTCCTGGCGCGCGGGGAGGCTTTCGACGTGGTGATAGCCAATGCAGGAGTAATGGCGACACCATTTGGGCACACCGTGGACGGCTTTGAGACGCAGTTCGGCACCAATCACCTCGGCCACTTTGTATTGGTGAACCGGATTGCCTCTCTGATTCGCGCCGGCGGACGCCTGATCAACCTCGCGTCGTCCGGGCATCGCTTCTCCAATGTGGACCTCAACGACCCCAATTTCCAACGGACAGCCTACGATCCGTTCGTCGCTTACGGGCGTTCGAAGACAGCCAACATTCTCTTCGCGGTTGCCTTCGACCGGCGGCATCGCGGGCGCGGCGTCCGTGCGGCAGCCGTCCACCCGGGAGTCATCCAGACCGAACTCGGCCGTCACATGGACTCGGCACAGTTCCACAAGATGATCGATCAGATGAACCAGCAACTGGCGGCGGAAGGCAAGGCCCCGTTTCAGTGGAAGACGATCCCGCAGGGAGCGGCCACTTCAGTCTGGGCTGGCTTTATTGCCCCGGCCGATGAAGTCGGCGGATGCTACTGCGAGAACTGCCATGTCGGCAGGACCGTACCGGACGATGCGGTGATCAGCCCAATCAGTGAAGGCGTTCGAGCCTATGCGCTCGATCCGGACAACGCCGAGGCGCTCTGGCAGAAAAGCGAGGAACTGGCCGGAGAGTCTTTTTGAGCTTTCCTGACGGAATCGGGAAGTCGGAAATCTTCAAGTCATTTGCAGGGGAAGAAACGAAATGAGAAAAAAGACGAATCTCGGTGGCGGCTTTACGCTCGCAGGCACTTCGCTGATTGTAAATCGGATCGGTTATGGGGCCATGCAACTCGCCGGACAGGATGGCGACAAGCGGGTTTGGGGTCCGCCACGCGATATTCCCGGTGCGATCGCGGTTCTGCGCGAGGCTGTCGCGTTGGGCGTGAACCACATCGACACCAGCGATTTCTACGGTCCGCATGTCACCAATCAAATCATCAAGCAGGCGCTGCATCCCTATTCCAATGACCTGGTCATCGTGACCAAAGTCGGTGCGCGCCGCGGCGCCGATGGTTCCTGGCTTCACGCACGCTCTCGCCAGGAGATCATCGACGCCGTACACGACAATCTGCGCAACCTGGGCCTCGATGCGCTACAGGTCGTGAATCTCCGGCTCGGCGGATTCGCCGCTCCGGAAGACGAGCCATTTGAAGAGCCACTCTCCGCGCTCGCTGAACTCAAGCACCACGGTCTGGTTCAGCATATCGGTCTCAGCACAGTCTCGCCCCGCCAACTGGCCGAGGCGCAGGCAATCACGGAGATTATCTGCATCCAGAACTTCTACAACGTGGCCCAGCGCGGCGACGAACGATTCATCGACGATCTGGCCGCCCAGGGCATTGCCTACGTGCCTTACTTCCCCCTCGGAGGGTTCTCGCCGCTCCAGTCGGCAGCGCTAGACGCGGCTGCGGCATTCCTCCAGGCGACGCCGATGCAGGTCGCGCTGGCCTGGCTGCTTCAGCGCGCCCCCAACATTCTTCTTATTCCGGGCACATCGTCGATCGGCCATCTCCGCGAAAATCTCGCGGCCGTGACACTGGAACTTCCACCGGAGGCGATCGCCGAACTCGACAAGATCGCGGGCGCCGTCAGCCGCGCAACGTAAAGGAGGACAACATGCAAGACAGACGCATCGCCCTGGTAACTGGGGCCAATCAAGGAGTCGGACGTCAAGTCGCCAAGGAACTGGTGGCGAATGGCCTGACTGTGCTGGTCGGATCGCGCGATTTCGAGCGCGGCGAGGCCGCGGCCACGGAGATTGGGTCGAGCGCCATCCCACTCCAGCTTGACGTGACGGATCGGGTCTCGATCGCTACCGCGGCGGAACGTATCCGCAAGGAGTTTGGCCGTCTCGACCTGCTCGTCAACAACGCGGCTATCTCCAATACCAGAAAGGGCAGCTTGTCCCTCCAGGAGTACGCGAAGATAACCCTCGCTAGCAACGCGTCCCTCGACGAAGTACGCGCGGTGTGGGAAACCAACGTGTTCGGGGTCCTCGCGGTTTACCAGGCAATGCTGCCGCTCCTTCGCCAGTCGTCGGACGCACGCATCGTCAATGTGTCGAGCGCGGTCGGATCGCTGACGACCAACGCGGACCCGGCTTTCCACTACCACGCGTTCTACGGCCCGGTTTATCCTGCGTCGAAGGCGGCTCTCAACGCGATAACGTTGGCCATGATGGTCGAGTTGGAGTCGACCGGGATCAAAGTCAATCTGGTCACCCCGGGATTCACAAAGACGAATCTCAACGGATATGCGGGCATTGCGTCTGTCGAGGACGGCTCCCGCGAGGTGGTGCGCGTTGCACTGCTCGGCCCGGATGGCCCGACAGGTACATTCACGCGTTGGGAAAACGTGACGATACCGTGGTGATCGGTAAGGCCGGAAAGCTACCGGAGATAGGTATCGGCAAATGCTTGCATCAGCCAACGCCGCTTCGGGCGGATCGTCGACACACAAACAATCGGTCGCCATCCGCCTACCAACCAGCGTTGGGGGATCATTGTGCCATCGGCCTGAAAGCCGCAACACCGTCACTCCTCCTGAATTACCTCGATCGGATTCATCCGCGACGCTACCCGCGCGGGGTAGAGTCCCGCGAGCACCGTCACCACCCACACCAGCAGCACCGCTCCCGCCAGCAATCCGCCGGGCAGATGAAACTGGATCGTCCACCCGAAGCTTTGCCGGTTGACCACGTAGATCAGCAGCAGCGAAAGGGCCATCCCCAGCGCCAGCCCGAGCAGCGCGGCCAGTAGTCCCAGGAATGCCGCTTCGGTGAGAATCATGCCGCGCACCTGCCCGCCCGACGCGCCCAGAAATCGCAACAGACCCAGCTCGCGCCGCCGGTCCAGCACCAGCGCCAGCAGCGAATTCGCCGCGCCCAGCATCGCCACCAGAATCGCGACCGCTTCCAGCGCCCAGGTAATCGCAAAGGTGCGGTCGAAAATCTCGATCGATGTGCGGCGCAGTTCCGAATTGCGCGCGATCGCGACGCCGTACGCCGCCGTGCGCAGTTGTATCTCCTGTCTGACGCGTTCGGCATCCACGCCCGGCGCGAGATAGACGGCGGCGTTAGTCACCGGTAAGTCAGGTAGATATTTCAGAATGGTGGAGCGATCGACAATCACATACCCCTGACTGCTGGAGTAATCGTAATAAATCCCCGCCACGCTAAGATCGACGGCACGGTCGCCAATCGGCACCGTAAGTCGATCTCCGGTGTGAATCTTATGCTTGAGCGCAAAAGGCTCGCTGATGACGGCCCGGTCGCGGCCCGGCAGCGAGCGCAGGATGGCATCGCGATCTTCGCCGCCCAGGAAGCGCAGCCGGCCGTAGCGGCGGACGATATCCATATTGCCGGCACCTAGCGTGGCGCGCTCGCCGCGATAGTGGAAATCTGTGCCGCGAAAATCGTCCACCGCGGCCACTCCGGGGACTTCCGCGAGCAGCCCCGGAATCCGCCCGTCCATCGGCGGGTATTCGCCCGCGCCCGAGCGGATCGCCGGCCGCACGTAGAGATCGGCGCGCAATTGCACATCGAGCCAGAGCGCGACCGTCTCGCGAAAACTCGCCACCATGATTCCCACGCTGGCCATCATGGCGATCGCCGTGGCCAGCGCCGCCACCACTACCGAGGTGCGCGAGAGCGAAGCCGTGAGACTGCGTCCGGCGAGCAGGCTCTCGGCGCGCCGCCGCGTGATGCCGCGGGTGGCACGGTTGACCGCCAGCACCACTGCGGGCGAAGCAAACGCCGCCGCCGCGATGGCCAGTAGCGCGGAGACGTATCCGCCCACCGGATAGCCGTTCCACGCCGGCGCCAGCGACATCGCCCCGGCCGCCGCCGCGAACAACGCCGACCATGCCAGGCTTCGCCGCCATCGCAGCAGCGCGCGATGCTCGTACGCGCCGCGGCTCATCGCCTCGGTGGGAGCCACCTGCATGGCCTCGCGCGCCGGCTTTAATGCGGAAACGAATGCCACGATCACGCCGGTCAATATGCCCGACCACGCCTCGCTCGCCGTCAATTCCACCGGCGCCGGACGGCTGCTGGTATAAAGCGCGTTCACCGTCTGCGCGATCAGCCCCACGATCCCGCCCGCCAGCACGCGCCCCAGCAGCACTCCTACCATCGAGCCCACCGCGCCCAGAAGCAGCGCTTCCACCAGAAACAGCGCGAACACCGTCGCGCGGCTCGCGCCCACGGCGCGTAGTATCCCGATCTCCGCCCGCCGCCGCACCACGCTCACCGAAATCGTGTTGTAGATGAGGAACGCGCCGACCACTAGCGAGATGTAGCCAAGCACGCGCAAATTCCAGCGAAAAGCGCGCACCATGCGCTGGTTCTCCTGGTTGCGTACGCCCGGTTTCTCCACCAGATATCCGGCCGGCAGTGCGGCGCGCACTGCCTTCTCCACCCGTGCGAAATCCTCCGACGCAGCCACTGTGACATCGATGCGGTCGAGCTTGCCGTAACGCCCGAGCAGTTGCTGAGCGTCGGCGATGTCCAGCGCCAGAAACTCCGCCTCGCCGGCATCCACCATATTCGCGATGTCGATCCGCCGGCCGCGCCCCCCGATCGCCACCGTCAGCGCCGCCGGCGGCGTAAGATGCAGCCGGCCGGCCAGTGCCTTCGAGATTGCGGCGCCTTCAGAGCCACCCGAAGCTCTGCCGCGCGCGCCCGCTACGAAGTCCACGCCATAGACCGGCACACTCCCGACGCCCGCCACCAGCGCTTGCGCCTCGATCATGGGCGCGAACGCGGCATTCACCGGCAGCGAATCGAGCACTCCGATCCACTTCTCATCGATGCCGCCGTTGGCCAGAATTTCCAGATCGGTCTTTCCCGAGAGCGTCTCCATCGATGAGCGGAAGGACCCCGTGGCCGCGTCACCGGCGAGATCGATCGCCACCACCACCGCGACTCCCAACGCTACCGCCAGCACGGTGAGCGATGTGCGTGCGAGATCGCGCCTGAGCGGGCGCAGGATGAGGCGGCGCAGGAGCTTCATGAGATGGATTGGATGCGGCCGTCGCGAAGATGTACGCGCGCCTCGGCAATGGCGGCAGCTTCCGCGCTATGGGTGGCCATGAGCACGGTAGCGCCGAACTTGGTGGCGGCCTCGCGCAGCAGGGCGAGCACCTGGTCGCCGCTGGCGGTATCGAGATTGCCGGTCGGCTCGTCGGCGATGAGGATGTCGGGCTTGTGGACGAGCGCCCGCGCGATCGCCACCCGCTGCATCTGCCCGCCCGAGAGCTGGTAGGGAAGGCTGCCGGCCTTCTCTTCCAGCCCCACCCAGCGGAGCCGGTCGCGAGCCGTCTCGGTGGCTGCGGGCGCACGCGCCAGCAGCAGGGGCAATTCCACGTTTTCGAGCGCGGTGAGCGTGGGAAGCAGCTGGAAAAACTGGAAGACGAAGCCTATGCGGGTTCGCCGCAGCGCCGTCAATTCGGCGTCGGAGAGGGCGCCGGTAGCGCGGCCGTCGATCAGCACCTCACCTGCCGTGGGAAAATCCATCGCCCCGGCGAGATGCAGCAGCGTCGTTTTCCCGCAGCCGCTGCGGCCCACGAGAGCCGTGACGGCGCCGGCAGCGGGCGCGAGTGTGATGTCGTGGAGCACCTCGGCGGGTTGGCCGCCGTTGCGATAGGTCTTCGAAACTCGGCGGAGTTCCAGGCGGGAAACGGGCATCGGCTTCTTTGATGCTAACGCGCCGTGGAGAATTTCCGCGTTTCCTGCAAAAAACAATTTGCATATGGAATGTTTTCTGATATTCTAGAAACGCTCTGGAACTCAATCAACCGCGTATAGTATGGATACAACCGCTGAAAGCATACTGACTCGCGATGAAATGGAGAGCAGGCGCCTGTTAGCCGCACAGGACCTGCAAAGGGGACTCTCGCAGTCCCAGGTTGCACGTAAATTCGGGGTCAGCCGCACTACGGCCTCCCGATGGTATCGCTCCTTGAGTGGAAAGGGATTGGAGTCGTTGCGCAAACGGCGCGCTCCCGGGCGCCCGAGTCGTCTCACCACTACCCAGCTTTCCGATATTGCGGAAGTTTATCGCGCGGGCGCGCGAACGGCGGGATTCGATACGGATCGTTGGACTACGGCCCGCTTCGCCGACGCCATCTTTGCGCGCTTCGCCGTGCGCTACGATCCAGATCACGTAGGGCGCATTATGCACCGCCTGGGTCTGCGGGAACGTACGCGCCAGCGCACTCACGTCACTACGGCCGTCTCGTTTCCACAATACATGCCGGAAGTCAGCCGCGCATCGTAGTGCTGTCGCGCAAAGGGTGGGGCGGACCTCCCTACGGCGGGCATCGCCAGTTTGCTCGTGCCGGGCGCGAACTTTGAGTGCCGATTCCATCGTCGGCGGATACCGTCCAGGCGTCCCGGCGTGTTCACGGGGAGTTATCTCCCGGAACGCGACTTATCTCCATGCGAAAATGGAGTGAGACCCAAACTACCCGTTCTAGAGGCCCATGAGGACGTGTTTATTTCCTACTTACACGCTCATGAAGCCTTGAAGAACGAATTGGTCAAGCATCTCAGCGCGGCGCGCCGGTCCGGCATCATCCGCGAGTGGCATGATCGTCAAATCACCCCGGGTGCCGACTGGAGCGTTGAGATCGACGGGGCTTTAGATCGTTGCGGGATTATTCTCCTATTGATCAGCGCTGATTTCATCCACTCAGACTATTGCTACGGGTTTGAGATGAAGCGGGCCTTGGAGCGTCATCGATCTGACGAGGCACAGGTCATTCCGGTGATCCTGCGGTCGTGCGACTGGACCGATCTTCCATTCGCCCAGTACCAGGCACTTCCAAAAGACGGCAGGGCGGTGACATCGTGGCCTAATCCTGATGAAGCCCTTACGGAGATAGCCCGTGGGATCCGTGCGCTGGCATCCCAGCGCCCATCAAGCGCAGCCCCCGAACCCCAGACGCTGTCATCGCCGGTCTCGCCGCAGACCACCGGTGGGCCCGAACTCGTGGTCGATTACAACTATAGGGAAAACAGCAAGGACCTTCACGATGCGAACGCCCCGCTGGTCATCAAGAACGTTTCCCCATCCGACCAGGCATACAACATTCGGGTACAACCCCTGCACGCCGAAAAGGGGGTGCTTGATTTCGAGCCAGACTTGATTCCCTATATCGAGTCCGGCGGCTCGAAGAATGTATTTTCGTGTATCAAGGAAGGATCGCCTCTCTTTCGAAGACGCCTCCCCGATTTTCTATTCCAGACATACAACGATCAGAGTGTCGAGGAGCTGTTTGCAACAAGGGTGTTCCCGCTCAGCATTCTGTACGAGGACGTGCGAGGGCTGACTTTCCGGACAAGCTGTGAACTGAACTTCCGGCCTTAGAAGAAACAGGTGACGGTAGGACGAACGGAGAGAAAAGCCACGTAGACAATGCTGCGCGGCGCCGACCTGTCTGCGGCAAGTAGTTTCTGGAACGGAATACGGACCAGATGTGCGACTGGCGGCCCTGGAGCGACGGCGCCTCCGAGACTCTTGGATGCTCGGAGCGAGCCAGGGCCGCTAAAGGCCTGATCCCCAGAACGCGGGCCTTTGTCTACGGGTTGGGCGCGCTACGGCAAAGTGGGCGCGGCTCGGGCATGCGAGGACGGATCAGCCTGCACGCCCGAAGGGCGTTCCGGGCGTCCAGCGTGCTCTTGCACGGTATCCAGTCCGCGGCCGTTTCAGTGCAGTATGCACTAAAATGTATGTACAATATAAAAAGCACCGTTGATGCGCTTCGAATGGGACGAGGACAAGAACCGCCGCAATCTCGCAAAACACAAGCTCACATTCGAGAGGGCCAGTTTGGTTTTCGAGGATCCTCAGCAGCTAAACATTCAGGACCGAATTGTCGAGGGGGAGGAGCGATGGCAGACGCTTGGAATGGAGTCTGGCATGGTGTTGCTTGTGGCCCACACTTATCGAGACGAGGCCAGCGGCGAGGTTATCCGGCTGATTTCGGCACGAAAGGCAAACGCACATGAAAAGCGAGTCTATGCAAAGAGCCAAAGGCGCCCAGGCGGATGAAATCCGTGCGCTCAAGCGGATGAAAGACCGGGAAATCGATACTACCGACATTCCACCGGTGCTCGATTGGAGCAACGCGGCTGTCGGCAAGTTCTACAGGCCGATCAAGAAGCCGCTCACGATCCGGTTGGACGCCGACGTTCTTGCCTGGCTCAAGGGACAAGGCAAGGGCTATCAGACGCGAATCAACGCCCTCTTGCGAAGTTCGATGGAAAAGGCCGGTTCCGAGAAGGTCGAGACTCCGAACTCCTGAAGTCGTGGACTTTGCCACGAGCCCGCATTCCGCTCCCTGCGGTCGCGGCTCGGAAACGCCACTTCGTCTCTATTCGTTCCGCAATGCGCGCAGAGGGTCCAAGCCCGCGGCGCGCCGGGCCGGTACATAGCTGGCGACTGCGCTCACCGTCAGCAAGACCAGCGGAACCAGAACGTACACTGCGGGCGAAGATATTCCTAGCCCCGGGAAGCCCGCAGCCAGCAGCGGTACCGCCGCTGCGGTGAGCCCGCCGCCGGCGGCGATGCCGGCGCCGGCAAGACTCAGCCCTCGCCGTTCTACCAGCCACACCACGTCGCCGCGGCTCGCCCCCACCGCGACGCGGATTCCGAACTCCTTCACCCGCCGGCTCACCGTGTAGGCGATCAGCCCATACAGCCCGGTGGTAGCGAGCACCAGAGCGATGAATCCCATCGTCCCCACCATCTGGAAGAAATTGAGCCACGTGTCCGTCACCCGGCTTTCGTAAAGCGTTGCCACGGTCCGCAGATTGAATACCGGCACGTCGCCATCGATCGATCGAACGGCATCGCGTAGGGGCTTGGCGAGGGCGGCGGCCTCTCCCACCGATTGCACCACCAGCGTCATCCGCGGACGCGGATTCTGTTCGTAGGGCAGGTACACGAACGGAGCCGGCGACTCGTTGACCGTGAGGTAGTGCCCGGTTTTCGCCACCCCCACCACCTCGGCGGCCGGACCGTCCGCGCTGCCCAGCCGGATCCGCTTGCCGATCGGGTCCCGATCCGGCCAGTAGGTTTTGGCAAACTGCCGGTTCACGATCGCCACGCGCTGCGAATCGGCGCGGTCATGGCCGGTGAAGGCGCGCCCACTCTCGATTACCACATGGAGCGCGCCGAAGTACCCGCCGTCCACGGCAGCGCCGAACTCGATGGTCTTCTCGCGGCCCTTGGGAAATTGGTATCCCTCAGGCACCACGGTAACCACGGTCTGCGAGGGCGAAAGCGGCAGCGACTCGGTCATCGCCACCCCCGCCACGCCGGGCATGGCGCGAACGCCATCCACCAATCGGCGGTAAAAGTCCTTCATCTGTTCCGGCGAGTAGTGCAGCACCGCGGGCGCGGTATCCAGGCTGATTAGATGATCGGTGCGAAACTCCGGCGGCATCGCCAGAATACTCCGGAAACCCGCGAGAAACATGCCGGCGGCAATCAGCACCACCATCGCCAGCGCCATCTGGGCGGTTACCAGGACGTCGCGGCCGAACATGCGCCGCTTGCCGGAAGCGCCGTCGCCTCCCGCCTTCAATGCCGTCACGAAGTCCGTCCGCGCCGTCTGCCAGGCCGGAACCAGCCCGAAGAAAATACAACTCGTCAGCGCCGCCAGCAGACTGAACTCCACCACGCGCCAGTCCATCCGTACGCCCAACACCGACGGCGGATCGCTGGGAACGCTCATCATGTCGAGCAGCAGGATCCCGCCATACGCCACCAAGAGCCCCGCGACGCCGCCGGCTATCGACACGATCAGGCTTTCGGTCATCAGTTGACGCACCACCCGCTTCCGTCCCGCTCCAATAGATAGCCGGATGGCGATCTCGCGGCTGCGGGCGCGTCCCCGTGCCAGCAACAGGTTCGCCACGTTGGAGCACGCAATGATGAGGATGAGCGCCACCAGCCCCGTCAGCATTTTGACCAGCGCCAGCAGTTGCGGAGTTTGCAGGCTGCGCCGCTCGAATTCGGTGCGTACCGCCAATGCGCCGATTGCGATTCGTCTTCACGTACTCGCGCTCCAGGGCAGCCCCGATCACGGCAAGTTCCGCCTGCGCGGATTTTCGCGACACGCCGGGGCTCAATCGTCCTTTGACCACGAGATCGTGCCTTCCGCGGTCTTCCAGAGGATCTGCGGGCATGGCGCTGAGGCGCTGGGCCATCCCCAGCGGAACGTAGATGCTGGGGCGCACGAAACGGTCGAGGCCGGTAAACGACGCCGGGGCCACGCCGACGATGGTGAAGACGATTCCGTTGAGGCGCAATGCGCTGCCGATGGCGGAGCGGCTGCCGGGGTAGTTCTGCTGCCAGAATTCGTACCCGATCGCGGCGACGGGCTGAGCGCCGGCGATCGCAGCCGAAAGTTCCACGCCTGCTACCGAAAAGAAGTTGTCCGTCACCAGGGCGGCAAAGCGAATCTGCGCCGGCGCCGTGGGGTTGGTGGCTGCCCCCAGGGTGGTCAGCCGATAAGCCGCGAGGCCGCTGAAGGAGCGGCTCTTGTCGCGCAGATCGCGGTAATCGGGGTACGACATGCCTTCCAGCGGATTGTCGGGCGTGGTGTTGCTCACGTCCCACAATGCCGCGGGGTTCCTTACTGGTAGAGGACGCAGAAGCATCGCGTCGGCGAGGCTGAAGATGGCGCTGTTGGCGCCGATGGCGAGCGCCAGTGACAGCACCGCCACTCCGGCAAACGCGGGCTGCCGGCGCAGCGCGCGAAAGGAATAGCGGACGTCCGCGAAAACGCCGCCGAGCCATGTCCAGCCCCATGCGGCACGAGCATCCTCCATCGCCAGCGTGAGGTTGCCCAGTTCCTTGCGGCCGGCAATGGCGGCGAGCGACTCCAACTCCTCATGCATCTCACGCTCTGCCTGGCGGCGCCACCCCGGCCGCAGGGATTTGATGCGATCCCAGATCATATGGAGCTAGACTATATGAAGATTATCTATATGTCAACCGCTTGCTCACGCGCGCGGCTCGGAAACGCAAACGCGCGCGGGTCGGAAACGCGATAATGCGCGCGGGGTCGGAAACGCAATAATGCGCGCGGGGTCGGAAACGCAAATCCGGGCGGGTCGGAAACGCAATAACGCGTGGGTGGAAACGCAAGCGCGCGCGGCTCGGAAACGCAATGCGTCGGCGGGCCGCACTCCTTCACGATCGCGAGATTCGGCGCGCTTTGAGGAACGAGGAGATGCCGAAGGTGGCCATCAGCAGCGCGAAAAAGCCGGTGACGATGACCCGCACCAGATGGGTGAGGGCTTCAGCCGGAACGGCGTGCGTGTAAATCTTGTAGTAGGAAAACGTCCGGAGACCGAAGACCGCCCCAAAACACAGAAAGAAAAAGCCGATTACCTCATTCCACAAGGAATGCATGGGCTTAATCACCGCCGGGAGCATGTGTTTTACAAATTTGCCCCCGAGCCGGATTGCCTGGCGCTGCTTCACGATTTCATCCTAACAAAGTTACTGCAAAAGCTCGGTCAGAACGCGCCCGATGGATCCGCTGGGCTCGGTGGTTCCCAGCAGCGCGGCCAGTGTCGGCGCAATGTCGTTGACCGCGATTGTCCCCCGATAAGTCCCCGGCTTGATGCCCGGGCCGAAGAACATCACCGGCACATGGTTGTCATAGTTGTACGGCACCCCGTGCGTCGTGCCGGTGGCATCGAACAGGTAATAGGGCTCCTGCAGCAGGAACAGGTCGCCCGACCGCGGCCCGTAGAAGCTCAGGGTGAACGCCCGCGAGATGGCGTCCTGCTGGACGGCACCGGCGGCGAGATCCTGAGCGGTATACACGCGCGCTATGTGTTCCACGCCGGCGGCCGCCGCGGCCGCCACGCGCTCCACGTCCGCTAGATTGAGCTTGAGCGAGTTCACCAGCTTCAGATTCAGATACGGCATATTCGCCGGGCTCCCGGGAACGATCCATTCGCCCGTTCCGAAGCGCTCCGTAAGGGCGCTCGAGATCTTGGCGGCGATCTCTTTGCCGCTCAACCGGCCGCCGGGCATGTGGCGGGCCTGGTTGACCTCGGGGACCGGCGCGACTCCGTGGTCGGCTGAGAGCACGATCAGGGTATTACCTGCGCCAGCCTGCTTTTCCACGAAATCGAAAAGCTTGCCCAGCAGAATATCGGTGCGGATGGAGATATCGCGGACGGCGGGGTCGTCCGGCCCGACGGCGTGGCCGACGTAATCGTTGGCCGAAAAGCTGACGGTCAGGAAATCGACACCCGGATGGTGGCCCAGGTTCTCGCCCAGCATGGCTCTTTCGGCAAAATCCTCAATCATTTCATTGGCCCAGGGGGTGGCTTCGATCTCTCCGCAATAGCGGACATCGGTGCCGCGTGTCATCGTGCAGAAGGGTTTGGCCGAGCCGTCCTTGGCGTCGAACGGAAGCCACTTGGCGCCGGCAAAACGCTGTGCGGGGTGTTCCGCGTTGACCTTTTGGGCCCAATCGGGCAGTTCGCGGCGATAGTAGGTGCTGGTGACCCAATTGTTGCTGGCGTTGTCGTACCAGTAAGCGGCGTCGGCCATGTGCCCGGCCGGCAGTATGGCGGCGCGGTCCTTGATGGAAACGCCGATGGTTTTGGACTCGGCGCCCTGCATCTTCACTTCGTCCGGCTCCGTGCTCACCAGCAGGCGGCGGGGCGAGGACCCCATGGCGTCCGGCTTCCCGCCCAGCAGTTTGGTGGCCGGATCGGAAACGCTCGTTACAGTGGCGCCGGTCTCCCGCTCGTACCAACTGTTGCCGATGATTCCGCTGATGGACGGCGGCGCGCCGGTCAAAAAGGTGGAGTGGCCGACGGCCGTGATCGTGGCGGCGTGCAGGTAGTGGGCATCGGTAAACACGGCACCCTTTTCGAGCAGGCGCGCCAGGCCGGAATGGTACTCGTTGCGGAAGCGGAGGAGGTAGTCGTAGCGGAACTGGTCGATGATAATGGCGAGCACCAGGCGAGGTTTGCGGGGCGGTTCGGCCGGAGCGGCCCAGAGCGCATATGTTATAAGAAGCGAAAGAATTAGGCGGGACTTGCGGGAGGTGACCATCCCCACCAACATGCCATACCTGAGCTGGCAATAGCAATGAAACGGCGACTCCAGTCCGGGGCCGAGCCTTATGAAGAAAGGCTAAATTACCGATAAACAGTTAGTTCCGCTTGTGAATGGGATTTCGGTCCACTACAATCGAAACGGGTGGGTTTGGAACGCCGCTTGCATTCGGCGCATCCAGTAATTAGGGAGTCACTCTGTGGAAGAGCCATTGAAACACCTCATGCAGGAATTGGGAAACGCGATCAACGATTCCCTTTCCGAATCCGATCGGATCGCGGAAGCGATCGGTGAGATCAAAAAGGCCGGATACGACGTTTTTTTGGTCTTGGAAGCCACCATCGGATTTAACCGCCGCGAAGAGGGTAGCGAAAACGAGGAAGAGGAACTTGAGGTGAACGAGGAGCCGAAGCGCAATTTCGAAGCCACCGGCAAAATCAAATTCACCTCCCAGGATCACCGCTTCCTGCGTGCCCTGAAAATCGCGGTGGATGACGAAAACCGCTGAGCGCCCCCGCTGTCCCTCAGCCTAAGACCGTCCGGTAGACATCCCAGGTTTCTGCGATTGCCTTTTCCCACGTGAAAAGCCCTGCTCGAATCGCGCCCCGGCGCGCCACATCTCTTCTAAGTTCTTCGCCTTGAGTCAAATCCCGTAGCGCTTGCGTCAATTCCTCGGTACTTTCGGGATTTACCAGCAGCGCCGCATCGCCCGCCACTTCCGGCAGCGCCGACCGATTCGACGTGACCACCGGGACGCCCGCCGCCATCGCCTCCAGGACCGGCATGCCGAAGCCTTCATCGAGCGACGGGAAGGCGAAGATCGACGCTTTGGCGTACCAGGCGGCCAAGTCTCCTTGAGCGATGTAGCCGGTAATCGCGATCCGCTCGCGCGCCGGGCTGGCATCGATTCGTGCCATAATTTCCGCGCTCCCGTACCCCGCCGATCCAGCCAGCACCAACCGCCAAGCGGGATCGACCGCTTCGAATGCCTCCACCAGCCGCGCGATGTTCTTGCGCGACTGGATTGCCCCGACATTCAGAATTACGTTCTCGCGCTCGACTGCCGGAAATTCCAGCCGCCGGATGCCGTGGTGCACTACGTGAACGCGCGAGGGCGCCACTCCGAGCAGCGAAATCACCTGCCCGCGTGTGAACTCCGAGACGGCGATGATGGCATCGGCGCGTTCGGCGGCGTCGCGCGCCTGTTCGGTAAAGCGCGCGCGGAATTCCGGCGTGGAATATTCGCCCGACATGACGAAGAGGTCGTGGAAGGTGACCACGGTGCGGCGCATGCGGATGCGTGGGAGCCGCTGATTCAGTCCGTGAAATAGATCGGCGCCGCGCGGGCTGAATGGCTCCAGAATCAGGCGCGTTCGGGCGTTGGGCGGCAAATGGCGATGTGCGCGCCGGTAGCGATGCGGGCGATAGCAAAAGTGGAAGTGCGTTTCCGGGTGGAGCAAGGCAAGACCGGCCATGAGCTGCATGGAATACACCCCGACCCCGGAAAGATGTTCGTCCGTGCTGTACGTCGCGTCCAGTGCGATGGTCAATCGAATCCGTATTCTTTCATCTTTCGATACAAAGTGGTACGGCCGATTCCTAAAAGACGTGCGGCTTTGGCCCGTTCGCCGTGGGTAGCGGCGAGGGCGGCGCCGATAGTCTGCTTTTCGCTATCGGGTAGCGAAATCACCGGCGACCGCGGCGAGAGCGACACCTGAGGCAGGTCGCGGTCCCACTCCACCGCGTCCGCCAGGCTCTCGATCCCAGTGGACGACCGGTGGTACTGCAACGCCGAAGGGAGATCCGCCATCTGCAGCGCTCCCTCGGACTGCATGGCGGCCATGCGCTCGACGCAGTGCTTCAGTTCGCGCACATTTCCCGGCCAGTCGTAGGATTGCAGCACGTCCAGAATCTCCCGGCTGGGCTGAAATCCGCAATCGTCGAGAAAATGCTCCACCAGCAGCGGAATGTCGTCCTTGCGGTGCCTTAATGGGGGTAGGTGGATGGTGAAGACGTTGAGCCGGTAATACAGATCCTGGCGGAAACGGCCGGCCGCCACCTCCGATTTCAGGTCGCGATGGGTGGCGGCGACGATCCGCAGGTCGATTTTGCGCCATTGCGTGGATCCCACGGCGCGAAATTCCCGTTCCTGCACCACGCGCAGCAGCTTGACCTGCATTTCCATCGGCATATCGCCGATTTCATCGAAAAAGGCGGTGCCGCCATCGGCCATTTCCACCAGGCCTTTTTTGTTGTCAGCCGCGCCGCTGAACGAGCCCTTCAGGTGGCCGAAAAGCTCGCTTTCCATGAGGGTGCCGACCAGCGAGCCGCAATCGATGGGAACGAACTGCCCGCGCGGATTGGCATTGTGGATCGCCCGGGCGGCCACTTCCTTGCCCGTGCCGCTTTCGCCTAAGAGCAACACCGGCAGGCGGTTGCGCGACGCTTTCTCGATCAGGCGGCGAAGCGATTCGACCTCTGCCGACCGTCCCAGCAAGTCGTGGGCGGACGAAAATTTCATTGAGGATCTAGTCTGACGGCAAATGCCTTTTTCTCACCGGTCTCCTGCTGGATTCGGTCGCAGAGCGCATTGGCGGCGTCCAAAGTGGCTTCGTTGCCCACCAGCACCCGCCAGATGCCGGGATTCTCCTTGCGCTGGATCACGCGCGTCGTGCCGTAGTGCTCCGCCAAGCCGGCCTGCATCTGTTCGGCAGTGACACGGCTCTCGAAAGCGCCCACCTGCACCACGTAAATGGCCGGGCCGGTGTCCGCTGGCGCGGAGATTACTTCCATGCGAACATTCGCGGTGCCGGGCCCGATCATCTCGATGGCGCGGGCGGCTGCGTGCGAGAGATCGATGATGCGCCCGTCGACAAACGGACCGCGATCGACGATTCGCACCTCGACTGTCTTGTTGTTATCGAGGTCGTAGACGCGAACCCAGGTTTGGAACGGCAAGGTGCGGTGCGCCGCGACCATAGTCTCCATATCGTAGATTTCGCCGTCGGCGGCGGGACGGCCATGATAGGGATGGCCATACCAGCTGGCCTTGCCGCTTTCGGCATAACCGGGCTGTACCGAGGTCATTGGTTTGAGCTTTGGCCTGATCGTGGGCGGAGGGGCCTGCGCGACATGCTTTTTCTTTTTATGCGCGCAGCCGGAAAACACCACCGCGGCAACCAGAAGGCCTATCGCACATTTCATGCCGATGCATCGATTATGGCATGTTTACTTTTTTTCGCGGGTCGCGGCAGCGGAGACGTTCTTCGGAAATACCGGGCTTACCAACTCGGTCCGCCAGATAGGACCGCCCTCGAAAGTGGCGCCCTCCGCCCGCACGAAAGTGGGACATTCACCCTGCAGAATCCACACGATGGTATCCGGCGGCTCCTTGCCGATCACATTCGCCACCACGCCTTTTACGCCGCCGATGTCGACATGGACGTTGTACCTGGTGGCCTTGCGGCTAGCCTCGCCGGTAGTAAACGAGTCTTCCCCTTCGGCATGAATCTGCAGCTTGATCAGCATCGGTTTGGGCGAAGCGACCAGCATCGATTCGGTGACCGATTCATTGCCGGGCGCCAGGTTCTTGAGGACCACCGGCACAATTCCATTCGCCAGGTCGGGTGGCAGTTCCATGTGCTTGCTCTCGGTCTTCTGGTCGCCTTTTTCGTCGGTATAGATCACCGTCACCCGCCCGGTAACGGCATCGATCGACAGGTCGGTGGGGTGCTTGAAGGTGGGACCTTTCTGCACCAAATGGTCGCTGAGCACGCGAAAATGGCCATTTTGCGAAAAGACCGTGGTCTCATCCTGGAGTGAGCCGTCCTTGAAACGATAGACAGAGTGGTAGACGACGTGGCCATTCCGCGTGGTCTGCAAGGAGTCGCCGTCGGCGACGGGCGTCCCGTCTTCGGCGCGAAGGACGAGAAATCCGCGGACCTCGCCCTCCATTTGGCGGACGGCGACCGGTTGGGCCCATAGCGAGGCCGTAGCGGTGCAGACGATGGCGAACTGGATGGGGCAGCGCATTCCTTGAGAAGTATTGCATATCGAGGGCCGAAGTGCTGTGCAGACCATGTTTGAATAGAAGACGTGACTGTAGCCGCAACCAAAAGATATTCACCACCGAGCCACAGAGCCTTCTGAGAAAAACAAAGTCAAAGGCAAAACG
>Ga0182018_10000932_pt1 | contig 35940 bp, 25 predicted proteins | sample 812P2MmetaG_FD_120490 | JGI IMG/M metagenome (GOLD analysis project Ga0182018, IMG submission 120490) | Permafrost microbial communities from Stordalen Mire, Sweden - 812P2M metaG | ecosystem: Environmental > Terrestrial > Soil > Wetlands > Permafrost | place: Sweden: Stordalen | collected...
ATCGACGACTTCATCGAGCACCACAACCGCGACCCCAAACCCTTCATCTGGCACAAAACCGCCGACCAGATCCTCGATTCCGTCGCCAGATTCTGTAAACGAATTAATGACTCAGGAGACTAGCGCGTCATGGCGTAGTGCACCTGCTCCTCAATGTCGGCGATGTGCAGCGGCTCACGATGAGCGCTGGTGAGCGCAGCATTCAGCGCGGCGAGATCGACGGTCTTAAAGTGTTCCCAGGCGTCGATGCCTTCCTGTGAAGCCTTCTTCATCTGCGCGAAGATCTCGAGCGCCGCAGCCGGGGCGGTGCGGTCGCCCCCCACTATCCGCAGGTCCGTAGCGAGACCGGAGGCTACTTCGGCGAGGCCGGGCTCTTCCGCCTTGTCGGCGCCGCCATGCTCACCGCCCCGAATCTTCTCGAGCTTTCCCTGCGCGCCGTGGACCGCGTCTTTCAGCTCCGGCGAATTATTGTCCCCGGCGTCCAGCTTCTTTAGCTGGCTCGCGACGCTTTCCAGCTCTGCCATGGCTTTGTGGCTTACCCGCAGCTGCGTGTAAATGGACTCGGCCAGGGCGTACTGCTGGTCGAGTACCTGCTTTGTCGCGGCCGCGCGCGGATCAATGATGACGCGCAGCGGCCGGTCCATTGTGGCGCTGTCGACGGAGAGCCGCAACGTGTAGGTACCGGGAGCCACGCGCGGTCCCGCAGGCAGGCCGACGGCGTCGTCGGAGTCGTCATCGCCGAGTCCGGCGCTCGATCCGCCCTCCGACAGGTCCCAAACGAAACGATGCTCGCCCGCGCCGGTTTCGAGAAGCTGCGGCTTGGGAAACCAGCGCTCGGCGATGGGCAGCAGAGGGCGGTTGGCGGTTTGCTTCTCGGCGCTCGAAAAGTGGCGCAGAACACGGCCCTGCGCGTCGAGAATCTGCAGCGTAACTTTTGTCGCGCTGTTGCTGAGGTAGTAGTCGATGATCGCCCCATTGGGAGGATTGTCCGCCTGCGGCTCTTCGGGAGGCAGCGGGGTGCCGAGGAAGCCGTCGTTATCGACGCGCACCGCCGTGGGCGGGGCATATAGATACGCCTTCGCAGTTTGCGCAGCAGCCGCCTGGCGCAGCGGAGCGATGTCATCCAGAACCCAAAACGAGCGGCCGTGCGTAGCGACGATTAAGTCACTGCCATTGATATCAATGTCGCGAACCGAGCTGACAGGCAGGTTGAGCTGCAGCGGCTGCCAGTGATCGCCCGCGTCGAAAGAGGCATAGATCCCAAATTCGGTTCCCGCGAAGAGCAGGTTCCGCTGCTCGGTATCTTCGCGCACGGCGCCGACGAAATGGTGCGGCGCGATGCCGTCGACCGAGAGCTTCCACGTCTTGCCGTAGTCGTGGGTGATGTAGAGGAACGGCGTCTGATCATCGAGACGATGGCGATCGACGGCCGCATACGATGTGCCGGGATCAAAGTGGGAAGCCTCGATCAGCGAAATTTTGCTCCACGGAGTCAGTTCAGGCGGCGTGACATCGCGCCAGGTTTTGCCGCCGTCCGTAGTGATGTGAATGCGCCCGGTGTCGCTGCCCGCCCAGATTTCATCGGCGCGCAGTGGAGACGGCGCAATCGTGTACACAACCCCGTAGCCGCGCTGCTCCGCGTTGTCGGGAGTCGTCGGGCCGTCGTTGCTCGCGCCCTTCACCGATCCGGTGAGGTCGGGGCTAATCTGCGACCAGTGCAGACCGCCGTCGGTCGTCTTCATCACATATTGCGTTCCCAGATAGAGCGACGTTTTGTCCGCCGGTGAGAAGACAAGCACCGGCGTCCAGGGATCGCGATAGCGGCGCTTGTTGATCTCCATGTCGAAGCCGCCCAGCGGCCAGGGCGTGACATTCTGGCTGAATGAAGTGCGTAAATCGTGGCGCTCCACGTCGCCATAGGTGCCGGAAAGATAGACGATGTTTTCGTCTTTGGGATCGATGGCGATGTAGCCGCTCTCGCTGCCCCCGGGCAGAAACCAGTCGCGCGCATCGATGTGCTGGTGGTCGGAACGGCTGTGGACGGCGATCGCGCCCGAGTCCTGCTGTGCGCCAAAGATGGTGTAAGGAAATTTGTGATCGGTGGTGACGTGATACAGCTGCGCAGTCGCCTGGTTGTACCACGTAGTCCAGGTCTTGCCCCGATCGAGACTCACGCTCGCACCCTGATCGACGCCGAGCACGATGTGATTCGAGTCCTTCGGATCAACCCAAACCTGGTGGTAGTCATCCCCGCCGGGAGCGCCGCGTACGACCTCAATGGTTTTCCCGCCATCGTTGGTGCGGTAAAGCGCAACGTTGGGGAAGTAAACAACATCGTCGTCCTCCGGATCGATAGTGATGGAGTTGAAGTACCACGCCCGGCTGACGAGCCGCGCGTCCGAGCTGGCCAGCGTCCACGAGTCGCCGCCGTCGTCCGATCGATAAAGCCCGTCGTGGCCCTTGCAGTCGATGGTCACGTAGACGCGCCGACCGTCCGCACTCACAGCGATTCCGGTGCGTCCCCAAGTTGCATCGGGCAGACCATGGCCGGACATTTGCGTCCACTGGGAGCCTCCATCGGTAGTCCGGTAAAGCGCGTTGCCTGCGCCTTCGAGCGGCGCATAGGTGCTCCACGGTGGCCGATGCGCGTTCCACGTTGTCGCGAAAAGAATCTGCGGCTGGCTCGTAGCCATTGCGACATCGGCGATACCAACGCTCGGGCCCTTGTCGAGGACCCGCTGCCAGTGTTCCCCGCCGTCCGTCGATTTGTAGACCCCACGCTCGTCATTGGGACCATACGCGTGTCCGAGAGCGCCCACATAAACGGTCCGCGGATCGGAAGGATCGACCAGGACGCGGCTGATCTGCCGCGAATCTTCGAGCCCGATGTGTTTCCAGGTTGCACCCGCGTCGTCGCTCCGATACATGCCGTCGCCGGAGGCAAGGTTCGAGCGGATGTCGGATTCGCCGGTGCCTGCGTAGATCACATTGGGATCGGAGGGCGCAACGGCCAGCGCCCCGATCGACGCGACGGGCTGCTGATCGAAGATGGGCTGCCACACGGTGCCGGCGTCAGTGGTCTTCCACACGCCGCCGTCGACTCCACCGAAATAATACGTCGTATCGCTACCCGGAACGCCGCTGACCGCGACCACGCGGCCGGCGCGGAAGGGCCCGACGAGACGCCAGCGTAGCCCGCTGAAGAGCTGCGGCGAGAGCTGGGTTTGAGCGAGAGATGCTGCGCAGAACGGGAGAATCAGAGAGAGCAAAAGAGCCGGTTGGCTCAGGCTTTGACGGCGGCAGAGTTTCATGGGTGAATCGATTGTGACGGCGAATCGGCAAATTACGCAAGCTCCGGGCCGCTCAAATCGGTTTCCGAACCCATGCCGAAGTTGCGGCGCGGTTACAATGGCCCGGTACTGAGCCCCTATAATGTGCCCGGTACTGTGCACCGATTTTGAAAGGAACCGAAGCTCATCATGTCCAGGTTTTCAGCTTCGAAGCTCATCTTGATTGCAGCCGCCGTCAGCGCGGCGATTCTGCCGGGTTCGTCTCTCATCGCGCAGCAGACCAGCCCCATGCCGGATATGCGCTGGCGCATGATCGGGCCCTTTCGCGGAGGCCGTACCCGCGCCGTCGCCGGGGTGCCGGATCAGCCGAACGTCTTCTATATCGGCCAGGTCAACGGTGGGGTGTGGAAGTCGACCGACTATGGTCGCACCTGGAATCCAATCTTCGATGCTCAGGACACACAGTCAGTGGGAGCGATTGCCGTCGCCCCATCGGACAGCAACATCGTTTACGTTGCCAGTGGTGAGGGCCTGCATCGGCCCGATCTCTCGATCGGCGATGGGATCTACCGCTCCGCCGATGCAGGCAAAACCTGGGCACATCTCGGCCTGCAGCGAGGCGAGCAGATTCCCGCGCTCGTTGTCGATCCCACCAATCCCAACCGCCTGTTTGCCGCCGTTCTCGGCCATCCCTATGGACCGAATGAGGAGCGCGGCATCTTTCGCTCCGACGATGGCGGCAAGACCTGGAAGAAAGTTCTGTATAAAGACGACCGCACCGGCGGATCGGATGTCATCCTCGATCCGAAGAATCCGCGCATCGTCTACGCCTCGCTTTGGGAGGACACCCTGGGGCCGTGGGAGGACGCGAACCAATATTCGGGCACGCATGGCGGATTGTTCAAGTCCATCGATGGCGGCGACACCTGGAAACAACTGACGAAAGGCCTTCCCGACGAACTGGTGCAGATCAACGTGGCCATCGCCGCAAGCGATCCGCAGCGTTTGTACGCGACGTTGCAGACGAAAACGGAGAGCGCTTACGCATCGAGCAGAGGGTTGGGCGTCTATCGCTCCGACGACGCTGGAGCGAGCTGGCAGAAGATCACCGATGATCCACGGCCCGCCATGAAGATCGGCGGCGGCGATTTGTCCGTCCCGGTTGTCGATCCAAAGAACCCGGACACGCTATATGTAACCAGCCTTGTTACTTGTCGCTCGACCGACGGCGGCAAAACCTGGATCAGCCTGCGCGGAGCGCCCGGCGGCGATGACTATCAGAACATGTGGATCAATCCGCTGAATCCGCGGATTCTGCTGCTCGTGAGCGACCAGGGAGCAGTGATCACCGTCAACGGAGGCGAAAGCTGGGGCTCCTGGTATAACCAGCCGACCGCGCAGCTGTATCACGTCGCAGCGACTGATACATTTCCGTACCTCGTATGCGCGGGCCAGCAGGAGAGCGGCTCCGTCTGCACTTCGACCCGCGGCAACGACGGCTACATCAGTTACCGCGAATGGCATCCGGCAGGGATCATCGAGTACGGCTACGCCGCGCCCGACCCGCTGCATCCGGAAATCATCTACGGAGCGGGCCGCACCGAAGTCTCGCGCTACAACAGCATCACCGGCGAGGTGCAGAATGTGACGCCGCTGCCGGCGAGAAAGCGCGATTTTCGAGCCGACCGCTCGGAGCCGATCCTCTTCTCTCCCGTAGACCCGCACACGATGTATTACGCCTCCAATCATCTCTTCAAGACCAGCAATTACGGCCACACCTGGCAGACCATCAGTCCCGACCTGAGCCAGGAAAAAAGCGGCCAGCCGGAGTCGCTGCCGCCGCTGACGCCGGAGCAGCAGGCCCAGCGGCGCGGCGTCATCTACTCGGTAGCCGCGTCGTACAAGACAACGCAGACGATCTGGGCCGGCACCGACGATGGCCTCGTCTGGATCACGCGCGACGGTGGAACGAATTGGTCCAACGTAACGCCGCCGGGCCTTTCCGCGTGGAGCAAGATCGCCCAGATCGACGCGTCGCGCTTCGACGACGACACGGCCTACGTGGCCGTGAATCGCTTGCGCATCGACGATCAGCATCCCTATGCGTTCCGCACCCACGATGGAGGAAAGACCTGGCAGTCGATCGGCGCGGGGCTGCCCGATGACGCTCCCGTCGATGCTGTGCGTGCGGATCCAATGCAGCCTGGTCTGCTCTACGCGGCCACCGAGCGCGCCGCGTGGGCGTCGTTCGATGAGGGCGCGCACTGGCGTCCGATCCAGTACAACCTGCCGCACACCTCGATGCGCGACTTGCTTGTGAAGGACGACGACCTGATCGTCGCCACGCACGGCCGCTCGTTCTGGATTCTGGACGACGTGGCCCCGCTGCGGCAGCTGGCCGCGGATGCGGGCGAAAAAACCGCGATGCTCTTCAAGCCTGCTGCAACATGGCGAGTGCGCAGCGCCGAATACACCGACACGCCGGTGCCTCCCGATGAACCCATGGGCGAAAATCCGCCCGATGGCGCGATCATCGACTACAACCTCGCCTCCGACGCTCACGAAGTCACCCTCGAAGTGCTCGACCGCGATGGCAAGGTCCTGCGCAGCTATTCGAGCAAAGATCCGGTAACGCCCACGCCGGAAGAGATGAAGAAGAATCTCATTCCTCCGTACTGGCCGCTAGTGCATGGGCCGCTGCCGGTCGCCGCCGGCATGCATCGTTGGGTGTGGGACCTGCGCTCGACCACGCCCACCGCCACGCGCTACGACTATCCCATCTCTGCGGTTCCGTATCGAACGCCGCTCAGACCCCAGGGACCGCTGGTCCTGCCCGGTGATTACACGGTGCGGTTCACGGTCGATGGAAAGAGCGAATCGCAAACCGTAACCGTGAAGCTTGACCCCAGAGTCCATACCGCTCCCGCAGATCTCGAGTCGTTGCACTCGGCACAGATGACGATGGCCGAAGCGCTGGACTCAGTGGCGAAGGCCGATCTGGCGGCGCACGCGGTCGCCGAACAGATTGCGGCGCCGAAGAATGCCTCGTTATCGGTGCAGCTGGCGCCATTCAGCGATGCGTTGAAGGCCATACTCACCGGCGATCCCGCGAAGCATAAGCCGGGCATCGACGCCGTCAATGGCGAAGTGGGCCAGCTCTACGGGGAACTGGAACAGGCCGATGGTGTTCCTACCGAAGCGCTGCTGGCCGCCGCAACCGATGCTCAGGGTGAGCTGAAGGAAGTGCTGCCGGCGTGGGAGGATTTCCGGGAGAAGCAACTGCCGGCCTTGAACCACGTGCTCGAAGCCGCACATCATGCGCGCATCGATCTGCACAAAACGCCGAGCGACATGCCGGACGAAGGGGACGAGGACTAGAACAAAATCACACCCACCCGCCGTCGATGACGCAGCTCTGGCTGGTGATGGCAGCGCTGTCATCGGCGGCGAGAAAGAGAACCAGACGCGCCACTTCTTCGGGCAGGATGAGCCGCTTGAGAGCCTGTGCCGCGAGGATTTCCGCCTCGTATTCCGGTGTGAACCACAGCCGACGCTGCCGCTCGGTGCGGATCGCGCCCGGCATAACGCAGTTGACCCGGATGTTGAACGGGCCCAGTTCGTGGGCCAGCGTGCGCGTCATGCCGACGACGGCTGCCTTCGCCGTCACATAGACAGGCAGCCTGGTCGAGGGAATGACCCAGCCGATAGAACTCATATTGATGATCGAGCCTCGGCCCGCCTTCTGCATGCCTTGAATAACCCCCTGGGCCATGAAGAATTGATGCCTCAGGTTGACGGCGATCCCACGGTCCCACGACTCAGGCGTGACTTCCGCGACGGAGTGGCGCGTGTCGTCACCCGCGTTGTTGACGAGAACGTCGACTGCCCCGAATCGCTCATGGATAGAGCGCAGGGCAGATTGCAACGCGGCAATGTCGGTGAGATCGCAGGCCAGAAAAAGCGGTGGAAGCGCTCCAACCGCTTCGAGACGCGCGACGAGCCGCTGACCGGCGTCGGCCTGCATATCGAGAAAAGCAACCCTCGATCCGTTTGCAGCGAAAGCCTCGACAATGGCCTCGCCAATTCCGCTGGCGCCGCCGGTCACGACCACAACACGATCTCTCAGGCTCGGATATGTGGCGTATGGTCCGGCGGATGACATGCGTATCGATAATAGCTCCGCCGAATTCTCAGACCTGCCTCACCGGGCGGAGCCAGCGATGCCGCCAGTGTGATCTACTGGATCGCCCCGAACCCTTCCGCCTGGCCGTGCAAAGGACGCGATGAATCTCAGCGAACCCGATCTCCGCAAGCGATGGACGCGCGTCCTGCCGGCGGTCTTCATCACCTACAGTCTCGCGTATCTGGATCGCACCAATTACGGATTTGGCGCAGCGGCAGGCCTGGCGCAGACGCTGCACATCACCGGATACCAGTCCTCGCTGCTGGGCGCGCTTTTCTTCCTGGGTTATTGTCTACCGCAGATTCCGGGCGTGATCCTGGTGCAACGGCACAGTGCGCGGCTGCTCATCTTTGGCGCGCTCGTCGCATGGGGCGCATTTGCGGCGCTCACCGGCGTCATTCGGACCTACTGGCTGTTGGCGGCGGACCGGCTGCTGCTGGGCGTGGCCGAGAGCTTCGTCTTTCCTGCGTTGCTGATCCTGCTCACGCGTTGGTTCACACGGACCGAGCGCTCCCGCGCCAACGCGCTCATGATCCTGGCGAATCCCGTCACGGTGCTCTGGATGTCCGCCGTAACCGGCTTCCTAATTCGCGCGCGGGGATGGCAGCAGGCCTTCATCGTTGAGGGGCTCGTAGCCGTGGTCTGGGGCGGTTTCTGGCTTGGACTCATGCGCGATAAGCCAGCGGATGCGCCCTGGATGAGCGCAGCGGCGCGCGCGGAGCTGGAGGTCGCGCTCGATCGGGAGCAGCAGCACCTGCCACGGATCGCGAACCTCCGAACCGCGTTCAGACAGCGCAACGTTGTGTGGCTGTGTATCAATTATTTCTTCTGGAGCCTCGGCATTTACGGCTTTGTGCTGTGGCTGCCGGTGGTCATTCGCAACGCAACCCGTGCGGAGATGGGCAGGACGGGCTTGCTGGCATCCGCGCCTTATCTGGCGGGCGTCGTTCTGATGCTGACGGTCTCGCATTTCTCTGATCGCACGATCCGGCGTCGTAAATTTGTCTGGCCGATTCTGATGGTAGCTGGTGTGGCCCTGGGGGGGTCGTACTTCAGCGTGGAACACTCGTTTTGGTGGGCGTACGCTTGCCTCATCGTGGCAGGCAGTTGCATGTATGCGCCGTATGGGCCGTTTTGGGCGATGGTCCCGGAGCTGCTGCCGCGAAATGTGGCTGGCGAAACATTTGCGCTCATCAATTGTTGCGGCGCGCTCGGTGGATTTTTCGGGACATACTTCGTCGGCGTACTGCAGACCTTTACCGGCAGCTCGGCCGCGGGCTTTCTGCTCATGTCGCTGTCGCTTATTCTGGCGGGAGCGTTGTTGCTGGGCATGAAGCCGGGGGCGGCCGTCCCGGCGAGCGCGCTGCGCGCAGAGACGTAGCGGTCGCAAATGCGCAGGCAGGTTAGCGGCTTATGAAGACAATTACAGTCGGTGAAGTGCTGGAGTCACCAGATCTGGACCTGCGCGGCGTTGCCACCCACGCGCGCGGGCCCGCCGGCGTGTTGCCGCTGACTCCCGAGATGCTGCTGACCCAACCCTCCGGAAATTTGTTCGGTCTGACCATGAATGCCGGGATGGGCTGGGATCCGGCGCGCCTCGGTGGGCCGGAGGTGCTCATCCTCAGTACGCATGGTGGATTGCGCGCGCCGGATGGCTCGCCGATCGCGCTTGGCTTCCACACCGGGCATTGGGAAGTGGGGCTGCTGGTGGCCGAGGCAGCGCACAAACTGAAGGCGCTCGACGCCGTGCCTTTTGCCGGAGCCTGCACCGATCCGTGCGATGGGCGCACACAAGGCACGACGGGCATGCTCGATTCGCTGCCGTTCCGTAACGATGCGGCGATTGTCCTGCGCAGGCTCATGCGTTCGTTGCCCACGCGCGCCGGCGTCCTGGGCGTTGCAACCTGCGACAAGGGATTGCCCGCGATGCTGATGGCCCTCGCTTCGTCGGGCGCGCTGCCGTCAGTGCTGATTCCCGGCGGTGTGACTCTTCTGCCGGAGAACGGTGAGGATGCTGGCAAGATTCAGACCATCGGCGCGCGCTTTGCGCAGGGCCAGATCACGCTGGAGTACGCGGCCGATGTCGGCTGCCGCGCATGCGCCACGCCCGGAGGCGGCTGTCAGTTTCTGGGAACGGCTGCGACCTCGCAGGTGGTTGCGGAGGCCCTGGGCCTGGCCTTGCCTCATACCGCTCTTGCCCCCTCGGGGCAGCCGGTGTGGCTCGATGCAGCGAAGCGATCCGCAGCTGCGCTGCTGCGGCTGCGCGCATTACAGATCGGTACGAGGGATATCCTGACCCAGGCTGCATTTGAGAATGCGATGGTGGTCTACGCCGCGTTTGGAGGATCGACGAATCTGCTGATCCATCTGCCTGCCATCGCGCACGCGGCTGGACGCACGCGGCCCGATGTTGCCGACTGGATGCGCGTGAACCGCGAAGTCCCACGCCTGGTGGACGCGCTGCCGAACGGCCCGAGGAATTTCGCGACGGTCCAGGTTTTCCTTGCCGGCGGTGTGCCGGAGGTGATGCTCCATCTTCGCGCGGCAGGACTTCTGAGCACGAAGGTGATGACGGCGGCGGGTGTGACCCTCGGCGAGTGTCTCGACTGGTGGGAGCAGAGCGAGCGGAGGCGCGCGCTCCGTGCAAACGTGAAAGATCGCGACGGGATCGATCCCGAGGATGTGATCTTCTCGCCAGACCGCGCGCGAGCCACAGGCCTGACGTCGACGGTGTGTTTTCCCACCGGCAACCTCGCCCCTGAGGGTTCGGTGGTCAAGAGCACGGCAATCGATCCGAGCCTGATCGGCGAGGACGGGGTCTTTTTCCATCGCGGCCCGGCGCGTGTGTTCACAGCTGAGAGCGACGCCATCGACGCGATTCGCCAGGGACAAATCGGGGCCGGCGATGTGATGGTGCTGATCTGCTGCGGCCCAAAGGGCGCGGGCATGCAGGAGATTTATCAGATCACCGCCGCGCTGAAGGCCTTGCCCCATTGCCGCCACGTGGCGCTGCTGACCGACGGGCGTTTCAGCGGCGTGTCGACCGGCCCATGCATCGGCCACATTTCGCCGGAAGCGCTCGCGGGCGGACCAATCGGCAAGATTCAGGAGGGCGATCTGATTCAGATTCGGATCGATCGCGGCCAGCTGGTCGCCACGGTCGATCTTGTGGGCGAGCACGGCGAAGTTTTTTCCCCGGCAGAAGGTACGCGACACCTGTTAGCCCGGGCACAAAGAGACGACCTGCGCCCGCATCCCGGCCTGCCTCAGGACACACGCCTGTGGGCCGCTCTGGTCGAAGCCAGTGGCGGCATTTGGGGCGGTTGTGTTTACGATGTCGATGCGATTACCGCGCGGCTTGCGGACTACACCCTTGAGCGCGACGCAGCGCAACTGCCCGCATTGAAGGAACCCGCAGTGAAGGAGCAAAGGTGATTCTCTATCGGTTGACTGATGGGTGGGTGGTCGAACAGAACGGGAAAATATTTGTCCTCGAAGACTCGCTGGACAAGCTGCTCGCCCAGCCCGACGTTCGCTCGTTTCTCGAAGCGCGAACCCGCGCCGGATCGTCGCCCGTCAGCTTGGATCAGACGAAGCTCCGCGCCCCAATCGAGAGCCAGGAAGTGTGGGCAGCGGGCGTCACCTACTTCCGCAGCCGCGTCGCGCGCATGGAGGAGTCGGAGCAGGCCAGCACCTTCTACGACCGCGTCTACAGCGCCGAGCGCCCCGAGCTCTTCTTCAAATGCATGCCCGCAAAAGTCGTCGGACCCAACGCACCCGTGGCCATTCGTCGCGACGCCACATGGTCGGTCCCCGAGCCCGAGCTCGTGCTGGTGATCAGCTCCAAAGGAAACATCGTCGGCTACACCATCGGCAACGACATGAGCTCGCGCGACATCGAGGGCGAAAACCCCCTCTACCTGCCGCAGGCGAAAATCTATGACCGCAGCTGCGCCATTGGCCCAGGCATTCTCGTGCAAAATGAGCCGCTGTCCTCCACCACGCGCATCACTCTCAACATTGAGCGCGGCGGCGCGACAGCATTCGAGGGCGAGACGGCGCTCTCCGCAATGAAGCGGCGTCCCGAGGAGCTGGTCGAATACCTCTACCGCGATCAAACCTTCAGCGACGGCTGCTTCCTCTTCACCGGAACCGGCATCGTTCCCCCGGATTCCTTTACGCTGGAGATAGGCGACGTCATCCGCGTCGGGATTGACGGGATTGGTGTGCTGGAGAATCCCGTTGGCTGAGGGTGCGTGACGCGAGGAGGTGCATGATGCAAACGGCGGTGGCAACAGCGAAGGTTTGGATCGGCGGCGAGTGGCGGGAGTCGGATGCGGAAGGCGTTTTTGAGCCGGAGAATCCGTCGACGGGCGAGAAGCTGGGGCGCGAATTTCCGGTGAGCCGATGGAGCGACTGCGATCGCGCGCTGACGGCGGCGCTCGAAGCGGCTCACGAACTGGAGCAGATCCCGGGCGAAAAGATTGCGGCGTTTCTGGATGCGTATGCGTCGGAGCTGGACGCGGGCGCTGAGGCCGTTGTGCAGGCCGCGCACGACGAGACAGCGCTGCCGGTGTCGCCGCGACTAAAAGATGTGGAGCTGCCGCGAACGACGGATCAACTGCGGCAGGCGGCGGCTGCGGCGCGGCAGGGAAGCTGGCGGAGAGTAACGATTGATCGCCAAAAAAATATTCGCTCGGGCATGGCGCCTATTGGGCCGGTGGTGGTTTTTGGGCCTAACAATTTCCCGTTCGCATTCAATGGAGTGAGTGGGGGCGATTTTGCCGCTGCGATTGCGGCGGGAAATCCAGTGATCGCGAAGGCGCACCCGCTGCATGCGTATACCTCGCAGCTGATGGCGGAGGCCGCGGCCAGGGCATTGAAAGGCTCGGGATTGCCGGCAGCTACGGTGCAGATGATTTACAAAGTGAACCATGAGACGGGGTTGAAGCTGGTGAGCGATCCGAGAATTGGGGCAACAGGTTTTACGGGTAGCAAAGGCGCGGGAATGAAGTTGAAACATGCCGCCGATGAGGCGGGGAAGCCGATTTATCTCGAGATGTCGAGCCTGAATCCCGTGGTGTTCCTGCCGGTAGGGCTGAAAGAGAACACGCAGAAGTGGGCGAAAGAACTGGGGGATAGCTGCACCGCGGGATCGGGGCAATTCTGCACGCGGCCGAACCTGGCGTTTCTGATCGCGAGCGACGCGACGGAGTCGTTTTTAAGAGAAGTCGCTACTGCTTTCGACAGCCGGGAGGCGCACGCGCTGCTGTCGTCGACGACGCGCGATCAGCTGCATGAGTCGGTTCAGGCCCTGAAGGCTGCGGGAGCGACGATCGTGACCGGGGGCAGGAATTTGCCGGGCAAGGGATATCGATATGCGAGCACGCTGCTGCGTGTCACAGGCAAGACGTTTATCTCCGCGCCGCACAAGTTGCAGCGTGAGGCATTCGGCAACGAAGTGATGGCGGTGGTGGTGGCCGATGAGGACGAGTTGGTGAAGGCGCTGGATCAGCTTGAAGGGAATCTTACGGGATGCGTCTACTCTGTGGCATCCGGCGCGGACGATGGATTGCATGCGCGACTGGAGCCGGTGCTGCGGCGCAAGGTGGGGCGACTGCTCAATGACAAAATGCCCACCGGCGTCGCGGTAAGTCCGGCGATGAATCATGGCGGCCCCTATCCTGCGACGGGCCATCCGGGATTCACGGCGGTGGGAATTCCCGCGGCGATCACACGCTTCACCGCGCTGCATTGCTACGACAATGTGCGCGAAGAGCGGCTGCCGTTGTTCCTGCGTGGGGAGTGAAGCCGCGAGCCGTATTTTGTAACCGTCATAGTCACGGAATCAGTCGCCCTTCGCCTTCATTCAGGACCCGGAATTGTTCAGCGTCCGAGCGGCCCTTCAACGCCCCCTGCAGCCGCTCCAGAGGCGCAGTTTCGCCGTCATCGGCCAGAGCAAACGTTCCGTAGTGGATGCCGATCGCAATCGATGCCAACAGAATCGAGCGTGCCTCGACAGCTTGTTCCGGAGTCATATGAATCGGACCCATGAACCATTCCGGCTCGTACGCGCCGATGGGCAACAGCGCCAGGCGCATCGACGAAAAACGCTCCCGCAGATCCGCGAACAAATCGCCGAAGCCGGTATCGCCGGCGAAATAGATGTTGCCGCGCGGCCCTTCGAGTACCCAGCCGCACCACAACGTGCGATTGCGATCGAAAGGCGTGCGCGCCGAAAAGTGCTGCGCCGGCGCGCAATGGATCCGCATGTTCTTCCATGGCTGCGATTGCCACCAGTCGAGTTCCTGCACCTCGCCAAACCCGACCCGCCGAAGCGTCTTCGCCAATCCCAATGGGCAAAAAACAGCCGGCCGATTCACGGCCGCCAGCCGCTTCAACGTAGGAATATCGAAATGGTCATAGTGATTGTGACTAATCAGAATGCAGTCAATTGCAGGAAGATCCTCAAAGCGGATTCCTGGCTCGCGGTGCCGCGCCGGCCCCATAAAGCTCACCGGGCTCGCCCGCCGCGACCACATCGGATCGGTCAGGGTATTGAGACCTTCAGTCTGGATCAGCACCGTCGCGTGATTAACAAACGTGACGCGCAGCTGATCGCCGTCGACTGTCGCCGGCGGTTTCGGGCCCGGTGTGGAAGGAATCCACGTGCGCCACGGTCCGGGTTTGCGGTTCGTCACCCACTTCCATAACTGCGAGAACCCGTGATCTCCCACTCCCGGATTAAAAAATCGGCCGTCTCGGAAATGTTCGACGGCAGACGCGCTTTCGGTCGCTGCTGAAGGTTCCGCCACGGACTCGGACATACATACAGGATGCCGACGGGCCCGGAAGGACGCAATAAAGCGGCATTTGAGGACGCGCTCCGCCAGGCGCCAACCCGTCCTCCAACTCCGTGCTCAGCAAAAAAACAAACCCCCACCCGAATGCCCCCCGCTGCGTACGGATCGATACGCTGGAACTGGTCTCATAAACCTCAAACCACCGAAATGCAGCGAGTGAGACCCGCCATCGAAGCGGGGCTCATGCAGCTCGCCAAAGCCATTGAACTATATATGAGACCAGTTCTATAGTGTTTCAATCACGCAATCTGTCTCGTCCCCCGTAGCCTGATCACCGCTATTCTGAGGTTCATACTCTATGCGCCTGCCTGTCGCTGCAGCCTGTCTTTTCGCTCTTGCCGCTCATGCCGTCGACGCCGGTCACCCACTGCGTGGTTATACACCCGAAGACTCAGCCACCGAAGTGAGCTGGGAACAAAAATTCCGCGAGCTGCCGGATCGCGACCACATTCGCGAAAATATGCGGCGCCTCTCCGCGCGTCCCCACCACGTTGGCTCGCCCTATGACAAGGACAACGCAGAGTGGCTCCTCGCGCAGCTGCAGTCCTACGGACTCGACGCGAAGATCGAAACCTTCTCCGCTCTTTTTCCAACGCCCAAGTCGCGCAAGCTGGAGCTGCTCGGCCCCACGCCGTTCACCGCAAAATTGCAGGAGCCTGGTCTCAGCGTCGACCCCACGTCGAACCAGACCAGCGAGCAGCTGCCCACTTACAATGCCTACTCCCGCGACGGCGACGTCACCGCGCCACTCGTCTATGTGAACTACGGCCGCCCGGAAGACTATGACGTTCTCGATCGCATGGGCGTCTCCGTCAAGGGCGCCATCGTGATCGCTCGCTATGGCGCAAGCTGGCGCGGCATCAAGCCCAAAGTCGCCGCCGAGCATGGTGCGGTCGGCTGCATCATCTACTCCGACCCGCGTGAGGATGGCTATTTCCAGGGCGACAGTTATCCTGAGGGTCCGATGCGCCCGCCCGACGGCGCGCAGCGCGGCAGCGTCATGGACATGCCCATCTACCCGGGCGACCCGCAAACCCCAGGAGTCGGTGCGGTCGAAGGCGTCAAGCTCATCCCGCTCGATCAGGTCCAGACCATCACGAAGATTCCGGTCCTGCCCATCTCCTACGCGGACGCCACGCCCTTCCTGAAAGCCCTGGGCGGCGAAACCGTGCCCGAAGCGTGGCGTGGCGGCTTGCCCTTTACCTACCACGTCGGTCCCAGCACCGCCAAGGCTCACTTAGCCCTCAGCTTCAACTGGGACCGCAAGCCTCTCAACGATGTCGTCGCCCGTATCCCCGGCGCAAAATTCCCTGACCAATGGGTCATTCGCGGCAATCACCACGATGCGTGGGTCAACGGCGCTGAGGATCCGCTCTCCGGCACAAGTCCTGAACTCGAAGAAGCGCGCGCCCTCGGCACTTTGCTCAAACAGGGATGGAAGCCCTCGCGCACCATCATCTACTGCTTCTGGGATGGTGAGGAACCGGCCCTGCTGGGCTCGACCGAATGGGCTGAAACCCACGCCGACGAGCTCAAGCAGCACGCCGTCGCTTACTTCAACTCCGATGGTAACGGCCGCGGTTACTTATTCGTCGAGGGTTCGCACACGCTTGAAAACTTCGTGAACGATGTCGCGAAGGATATTCAGGACCCCGAAACGAAGATGACCGTGTGGAAGCGCGATCGCCTGTTTCAGATTTCGCACGGCACCACTCAAACCCGAAGCGAGATTCGTTCCCGCGCCGATCTGCGCATCCCCGCTCTCGGTTCGGGTTCCGACTATACGGTCTTCGTCGACCATCTTGGCGTGGCCAGCGTCAATCTCGGCTACGGCGGCGAGGACGAGGGCGGCCAGTATCACTCGATCTATGACGACTTCTACTACTACACCCACTTTCTCGATACCGACTTCAGTTATGGACGCGCCCTGGCCCAGACCGCCGGAACCATGGTGATGCGCATGGCGGACGCCGATATCCTGCCATTCCAGTTCACCGACCTTGCGGACACCGTTCACCTCTACATCACCCAGCTGAAGACCCTGGCCACCGACAAGCGCGACGAAACCAAAGAGCGCAACCAGGAAATCGCCGACGGAGTGTACCAGGCGCTCTACGATCCGAAAAAGCAAATGGTGCCTCCGCCCGTCGAACCTGTTCCGCCGTATCTGAATTTCGCGCCGCTCGATCAAGCCTCCGACGATCTGACCGATGCAGCCAAAGCCTTCGATCAGGCTTTCGCCGCAGCCGGCGGAACAGCACCGGCGGACCTGAATCCAGACTTGATTCGCAGCGAGCGTCTGCTGACCGATGAGCGCGGACTGCCCAATCGGCCGTGGTTCCAGCATCTGCTCTACGCGCCGGGCTTCTACACCGGATACGGCGTAAAAACCATCCCCGGCGTCCGCGAGGCCATCGAGCAGAAGAAGTGGTCTGAGGCCGACGAGCAGATTACCCGAGTTGCCGCCGCGCTCGAACATGAGGCGGATCTGTTGAAACAGGCAACAAAGTTATTGCCGGCCAAAGCGGCGGAGTAGGGAAGACAACCATATCCACCTAGCACCTACCAGGAGATATCAATGACCGTGATCCAGTCTCTGCGTCGTACGATTGTCGTGCTTGCCTGTTTGCCAGCCGCAATGGTCCTCGCGCAGGATACCCCCGCCGCAAGCACGCCGGCTCCAGTTACCGTGATTCATTGCCCGAAGCTCTTCGACAGCACCGCCGGCAAGATGCTGGGACCGTCCTCTGTGTTTATTTCAGGAGATAAGTTCGATAAGGTCGAGCCAGGCACGCAAAGTCCCGCCGGCGCCACAGTTATCGAGTTAGCCGGCGCCACATGTCTCCCAGGACTCATCGACGACCACGTGCATCTCGATGACCAGTTCGGCAAGAATACTTACGCAGAAGCAGCCCATACCAATTTCGCCGACCAGGTGCTGAAGTCGACCCTTTATGCGCGGCGCACGCTCATGGCCGGCTTCACCACCGTACGCAATGTCGGCGACACCGACTACGATACGGTTGCGCTCCGTAAAGCGGTTGCGGCAGGCACAGTGGTCGGGCCGCGCATCTTCACTGCGGGACCCGCGATCAGCACCACCGGCGGCCACGCCGATCATACCAACGGGCTCAGCATGGATCTGCAGGGCGACCCCGGCCCCCTCCAATCTATATTCAATGGCCCCGATGAAGCGCGGAAGGTAGTCCGCCTGCACTATAAGGAAGGGGCTGACCTCATCAAAGCCATGCCTTCGGGCGGCGTCATGGACCTTGGCACCAACGGCTCCGGCCCACAGATGACCGAGGATGAAATCCGCGCCATCGTGGAAACCGCTCACGACTATGGCATGAAAGTAGCTGTACACGCTCATGGAGCCGAGGCCATCCGGCGCTCCGTAGTTGCAGGCGTAGATTCCGTCGAGCACGGTACCTTCATGGATGACGCGGACATCCAGCTGATGAAAGAACACGGCACCTTCTATTGCCCCACCGTCTACACCGGCCAATTTGTCGCCGAGCAGGCGAAGAAAGGCGCCTATCCTCCAACCGTTGCCAGGAAGGCTCTCGAAGTAGGTCCCCAAATTATGAAGACGGTCACCCGCGCCTATAAAGGCGGCGTGAAATTTGCCTACGGCACCGACGCTGGCGTCTATCCCCACGGCCAAAACTGGGAAGACTTCATCTATCTCGTAAAGGCCGGCCTTCCTCCTGCCTATACTTTACAGATGGCGACCATTAATGCCGCTCAGTTACTCGGCCACGACGATGAACTCGGCACAGTTTCGGCGGGAAAGTACGCCGACCTGGTCGCTGTCCCCGGCGATCCGCTCGACGACATCACTGTCATGAGCAAAGTCGACTTCGTGATGAAGGCAGGCGTGATCTACAAGCGCGACGGCCAGGAAATGGTCATCCATTCTCCGCAGCCCTGATCGCTTCCCGCGCCAGCCCCGAAACCTCCCGTTCTAATCGATTGAGCCGTTCAATCACCGACTGCACGGCGGGGGTTCCTTCTTCCTTAACCTTCCGCGCCCGTTCCAGCGCCTGTTCGGCAATGCGGCTGATTTCGTGCAGCAGCTTGCGGATCTCGACCTCCAGGCGGTCCCGGCTCTCCTGAATGCGATTGAGAACATCGTTCTGCACGCGCGAGCTGTTCGCTTCCAGAAGATGCCGAAGAAACTCCCGAGCATCGTTCGTGATCGATTTGCGTCCACCCACCAACGGCAATAAGACATCGGCGAGCCAGCGCAGCGGTGAAGGGGGTTGCGCAGTTCCGATAAAGTCCTCGAAGATGAACTTCGAACCCACGCGGAAGCCTTTCTCAGGATCAAGCGCATGAGGCATCCGCGTCAGTTCGTCGAGGCCGGCGTCCGCCAGCTTTTTCAGAAAGTTGTCTCCCATCTCCACAAAGCGAAGAGCCGCCGCGCGATATTGGCGCTCGCCCTCTTCCTGCTCGGGTTTGAGCCAGGGCATAACCTCGCGGCGTGAGATCGCCTGGGCGAGGTGCATCACTCGGCGCCGATAGTGCGGGCCAAAGCCGAGGGGCACGGACGTTAGCTCCTCACCAAATTCTGTTTCAGATTCCGTCCACGCGGAGCGGAAAAACCGCTTGTGCCTATCAACGAAGAGGTCCGAAATCCGCTGCTGCTCCGCCATAAACAGGAAATTCAGCTCGCGCATAGAGCGCTCAGCCTCGTTGATGGTTTCTTTCATCAGCTTGATGCGCCGCTCGGATTCTTCGATCGGCCGCTGTAGCGCGTCCCGGTCCTCACTGATAATAGCCAGCAGTTGTTCGCCTAAGCGCTGCAGGCCGCGGTCGCAAGCGGCGCGAACCAGATTTCTGCCCGAGTCTTCAACCAGGCGATGCAAACTCGCCAGCAGTCCTTCCCAATCCCGCAACGGACCGCGGTTTTCCATCCGCTCGGCGGCACTAATCTCAAAAACCTCGCCCATCGGGCGATGCAGCCGCTTTTCCAGAATCTCGCGCGTGAACTCAACCGCCGCTGCACGCTCCGGGTCGCTGGTGCGATCGGCTTTGTTGATCACCAGGATCAAATCCTCAACCTGCGTGCCGATTGATTCCACCAGCGCCAACTCCTCGCCCGCAATCGGTGGATCGGCTCCGACCACCACCAATGCCGCATCGACGTGAGGAATGAACGCCCGCGTGGTCGCCGTATTTCCAGTGAAGACCGAGCCCAAACCCGGCGTGTCCACAAAACACATCCCGGAGGACAACAACGGACTGGGCACGAATACCTCCGCGCCCTCCACCCCCTTTTTGTTTTCGGGATTCCGTTCTTCGGTCACGTATTCCTTCAGGTCCGGCATGGCAACGTCCCGCCACAAGCCGTCACGCATGCGAACGCGCGCGTGAAGTCGGTCGCCAAACCGAATCACAGTAGGCACCGCCGTTACCGGAACAAACCCGGTCGGAACAACCTCGCGGCCGACCAGAGCGTTCAGCAGGGTAGATTTGCCCCGCTTAAACTGGCCGACACAAGCTACATAGAAACGCCCTTCGGCAACCCGCGCTGCCAGTTCGCGTGCTTCCGCGGCGACCGACTTAGCCGCGAGTTCCGCAGCCAATCCGCCGAGTCGCAACAGACGGGAGGCGCCATCCATAGACACGGATGTCTCAGTCGGAAGGCTGCCGTAATCCTGCACTGTCGAACTACTGTTGTATTCCTGCATCCGTTATTACGCTTTTCCCCGAATGCCTTCCTGACGAACGTATCGGATGACTTCGACCCGGGAGATCGCAATCAAGCCATCCTGGACCATCTCGTCCAGATAGGGGATCAGTTTGGCGATCTGCTCTTCGGTGTCGATCACGCTCAGCATGATCGGGGCATCCTTCGAGAATTTCCAGTAACTGGCGTGGTGAATTCGGGTGCTCGCGCCATAGCCTTCAATACCCCGGTAGACAGTGGCTCCCGCCATTCCCAGCTCCTGGCATTTTGAGACGATGGCTTCGTGCAGCGGCTTACCATTCCACTTGTCGTCTTCTCCGAAGTGAATCCGCAGCATTCGAGCCTGAAATTGCTCCTTCATCGTTCGGCCTCCGCTTATGCCAGCGTCTTTCCAGGAATTCCGGAGTTATCGTCCAGATCGAGCTCGATTGCCCGGTGAGAATACTTGATGATGTTTACATCCGAGAGAACAACAAGGCCCTCCTCGACCATCTGGTCGACCAGAGGAAGGAAGGCCTGCAACTTCTCCTCGGTGTCGACCGTCGTCAGCATAATGGAGGCGTCGCGGCTCAGGCGCAGGGGTTTGTCTGTGTGGACACGCCGATGCGCCCCATATCCCAGAATGCCACGGTACACCGTGACGCCGGCGAGATCGTTGGCGCGCATGGCTTCAACCAGGGCCTGGTAAAGCGGCTTGTCCTTCCAGCGATCCGATTCTCCGATGTAGATGCGCATGAGCCGAGCCTTGCCCTCAATCTTCTGGTGAGGGGTCGGCGTCAGCTTTTTGGTTTTCGAAGCCCGGGCAGGTTTCGCCACCGTGGTTTCCTGAACTTCGATCATCCCGGTTCCGGCTAGATCCTCGAGTTTCCCCAATATCTCGTTGACTTTCTCCCGCGATTCCACAAACTCAATCTTGATCGGCAAATGATCGGATATCTCGACCACCGAGGAGGAATGTAAGTGGTGATCCGCACCGAAGCCGGCAACGCCTTTCAGGACTGTCGCGCCTGAAACTCCGCGGTAGAAGAGAAAGTCGAGGATGCTCGAATAAGTCGGGACTCCATGGTGAGTCGAACCCTCGCTCAGATAGATGGAAACCTTAACTGCCTTTCCGGCATTCAGCATGTGTCCTTCTCCTATGCACGCAGACCGCGTTGCGAGACCAGAAAGTCGGCAGCGCGCCCAATGGCATACAGCACCTGCAAAATCGATTGATAGTCCGTCCTCATGAAATTGCCTCCGCGAGCCGAACGCCACACCAGACTGCGACAAGTCCAAGGAACAGACTGGCGACCGCATAGAGCGATGCGATGAAAAAAGCACCGGTTCGTATAGACGAGAATGTTTCCCATTCATAGGTCGAAAACGTGCTGTACGCTCCTACGAATCCAATGGGGATCAAATACCGCCATGCCGGATTGAGTTCCGTCCGTCTCCCCAGGAACGTCAGCGCGAAGCCGATGATGACGCATGCCGTCATGTTGATGACGAAGGTGCCGTAATAGAACTTCGTTCCGAGCCGGCTCCCGACCGTCGACCCAACCCAATACCTCGCGATCGAGCCAAGTGCGCCGCCGAACGCAATGAAGATGTATTTCTGCACCGTCCCTCTCTCCTGAAGTAAATAAATTAGGCCCGTTTTTCTGCCAGATCAGGCACTTCTGCCGAGTTCCAGTTCCGCAGAAGATGCAGATCGCTCTTCACCTGCGCCAGATCTTTCGTTCCTTCCTGAAGACCCCCGATTCGATGAATCTGGGCCCGGTAAGCGTCGGCATAGGAACTAACGACTGTCTCGATTCTCCTGATCGCCTGATCGCTCCATTGCCGCAGGGCATACCCGTACAGATGAAGCTCATCTTTGAGTATGGGCCCGATACTTTTACGCAGGCTGCTTGCGATGGTGGTGCGAACTACGCTGTCACCGAGCCACCTCCACCTTCCCGCGCTGGTCTCGGCGGGTAGCGCTGCGAGCTCGAATCGCGGCACATCCCGCAGGATGCTTTCGACTTCTTCCACAGACGGCGTTTCGGCACTTCCCAGTCCCTTCGCCACATCCTGCAAAATTTCAATGGCCCGTTCCATCGCGTTGCGCATTTTTTCCAGGCGGCGGTTGAGGAGACCCTGCACCACGTCGTGAATCCACTCCGAAAGCTGGAGAGCCGTGATTCTCCGGTTGGGATTCGAACGAATCCACGAAATAGCACGATCCACTGAGCGATCGATAACGGCTTGCGGCGATTCTCCAAGTTCGAGCCACGCGTGATCGATCTGCGTGCCCAGCTCCCCGATTTCTCCCGTGATCAGGCGCAGCCGCGCTTCGAGTTCAGGCGTCGGAACCGCGGCTTGCGATGTTTCGCGCTTTCCCTGATCGAGAGTGGTATCGAGCGCCGCGATGACGGAATCCCGAAGCGCGCCAATCTTTCCGGCGACCGAAGCCTCACGCAGACTTTGCGCTTGCTCGAACCGCGGAAGCAGCTCCCGTTCGAAGAAATGGTCGAGAAGAACAGAGGCCGTGGGCACGGAGCTCACAGCGTGGATACGGACCGAGATTCCGAGTTCGCGGTGCAGTTGCTCCTCGATGTAGGTGGTCACTCTGTGAAGATCGCCGCCCGCTAACAGGTCGGACTTACTAAGCAGAACCAGCGCGGGGATTCCCGCCTCATACAGGAGCCGCAGAGTTCCTATATCTTCTTCGTCCAGCGTGGTTCCAGCGTCGATCAGCAGCAGCGCCAGATCGCAAACGGGGAGATACGCCAGCGTCTCCGCTGCGCCTTTCCTGGCGAGCGAGCCGAGTCCCGGCGTATCCACCAGAACGATGCCTTGTTTCAGCCGCCGCGATGGAACCTCCACAAGCGCACGGACAACGTTGCGCAGGTTACCGGGATTTCCCTGTTCAGTGACCAGTCCAGCAAGCTGCTCGACAGGAATAATCTCATTGCGTCCATCGCCGTAGGTTACAGCGACCCGAATCGCTGAGCCATACCGCAGCCTGGTCGGCACGGCCGTAATAGGATTCACTCCCACGGGCAGGACATCCGTGTCCAGAAGTGCATTGAGCAGGGACGACTTGCCGCTGCTAACCCTGCCAAACAGCGCGACCTCGAGGTTGTCATCTTCCATCCGGGAAGCCAGAGAAGCGATGCGCAGACGAAATTCGACGAGGCCGTGCCGAGTGACGATCTGTTCAATCGCGCGCAGGAGTGCGACATCGTAGCCGGTCTGTTGAAGTTTCTGCAGGCGCGATTCCAGGTTCGTGCCGAGCTCCTGGCGAAGATAGCGTTCCATCCCCTCGACCAGCGAGCGCAGCTCATGAACGACACCGTTCAGCTCGTCCACGGCATCCTCAGGAACTGCTCCCGAACCCCGCATGTAGCTGGGTCTCAGTTCCTCAACTGCAATGTCGATGAAGGCAAGGTTGGTGAGCACTGCGCGCGTAGCCGGAATATCGGGCGGCTTCGGTTTAAGTCGCTGCCAATCCAGTGCCCGCAACAGCTGCGCACGCAGTCGGCGTATGTAGTCCTCGATTACGCGAACCTGCGAAGGAGTTACATCGACGACGTATCGAGGAAACGGAGACTGCGATGTTGCCTGGTGAAGAATATGTTCGGCATCGCTCAACAATTTGTCGATGTAATGGCAGGTCACTCGGAGGCGGCTTTGCTGGGGTCCGTTCAATTTCCCGGGAAATCGCCCCGTCGGGAGATCGTTCGGCTCGTGTTCGGGCATGACTCCTCCAAGTTTCAAAGCTTGCAGGAGTCATCTGCCCAGTGAGCGGTTGAGGTGGACTCCAACACCGATTCGACAGCTATGCTTTGACCGGTTTCCTCCAGCGTTCGTAAATGCTCGCTCCAGCGTATCGCGCCTTTGAACCAAGCTCGCGTTCAATTTCAAGCAGGCGGTTGTATTTTGCGATACGTTCGCCGCGGCTGGCCGAGCCGGTTTTGATCTGCCCCATGCCGGCAGCGACGGCGAGGTCAGCGATGCTGGTGTCGTCCGTTTCCCCGGAACGGTGGGAGATGACCGCGCCGTAGGCATGTTCGCGCGCAATCTGGATGCAATCCAGTGTCTCCGTGACGGTCCCGATCTGGTTCAGCTTGATCAGAATGGCATTGGCGATTCCATCCTTAATTCCCTGGCGGAACAGCGTAGGGTTCGTAACGAAGTTGTCGTCGCCCACCAGCTGGATCTGGTTGCCCAGTTCCTTTGTGATCTGCTGCCAGCCGTCGCGGTCATCCTCCGCCATGCCATCTTCAAGAGACCAGATCTCCGGATACTTCTTGAGCCAGCCCTTCCACAGGGCGATCATCTCCGCCGAAGTCTTTTTGCTCTTGTCGGATTTGCTGAAGACGTACGAGCCGTTTTCGAAGAGCTCGCTGGCCGCCGGATCGAGCATAATCACGATATCCTCGCCCGGCTTATAGCCAGCCTTCTGAATGGCTTCGAGGATCAGCTCGATGGGTTCTTCGTTCGACTTCAGTTGCGGGGCAAATCCGCCCTCGTCACCGACAGCGGTGCTGTAGCCTTTCTTGTGCAGAACATCCTTCAGCGTGTGAAAGGTTTCTGCCGCCGCGCGCAGCCCCTCGCTGAAGCTCGGCGCGCCGACGGGCGAGATCATGAACTCCTGAAAATCCACGCTGTTGTCCGCATGCCTTCCGCCGTTCAGTACATTGAGGCCCGGCGTCGGCAGCAGGTTCGCCGGCTTCTCGACCAGCGTGGCGTAGAGCGGGAGCCCATGGTCTTCCGCCGATGCGCGCGCAACGGCGAGAGAAACGCCCAGGATCGCATTGGCGCCCAGACGGCCCTTGTTCGGAGTGCCGTCCAGTTCGCAGAGCTTCTTGTCCAGGCCTTTCTGATCGTTGGCATCGAATCCGCGAACGGCCCGCTGAATCTCACCGTCCACGTGACCCTTTGCCTTCAAAACACCTTTGCCGTCGTAACGAGCCTTGTCTCCGTCGCGCAGTTCCACGGCCTCGCGTTTGCCGGTGGATGCGCCGGAGGGTACCTTGGCCGTGCCCTTCACGCCATTGGCGAGCGTTACAGTGACTGCCAGCGTGGGATTGCCACGCGAATCCAGAATTTCGAGCGCTTCAAGTTTTGCGATTTCAGACATGATGATTCAGCTTTCTCGGCCGATGGCCGTGTGTGAAGACGTTTTTCCGTTAATGACAAATTGCATAGCCGTTCTCTCAATGGACAATCATGACCGGACAATGCGCGTACCGAAGTACGCGCTCTGAATTAGACCCAATCATCCAGCGGTGCAGGATTGTGTGGCTGCGCTTGCCCATCACGATCAGGCTTGCCTGCATCTTGTCGGCCATGTGAATGATCTGCTCTGCGGGGTGGCCGACAACGATCTCTGTTTCCAGTTCAATGTCCTTTTGTTTCGCCAGTTCGCGAACCAGGACATAGCTTTTCTCATATTTCTCCCGGGCATCATCTACGACCGCGTGAAACTCTGCGCTTTCAGCAGGCTCCGGAGGGCGGATCACCGAGACAACGAACAGTTTCGCTTTCATGTCGCCAGCCATCGAAAGCGCAACGTTCATCGCGTGCTCCGCGTGCGGAGAACCATCGTAGGCAACAAGTATTCTTTGAATTCCAACATAAACCTGGCTTCCCATCGTGCTCTCCTATGCCTCTTCTGCAGCGGTTTGCTGCGCTGGTTGTGCTGCTGTCTTGATTGCCTGAGGATGCGTATGGGGAAGAAGGTGCCGGGGAAGGAAGAATGCGTTCGCGATGATGGTTGGGATGACGGCGCTTGCGATCACCGTTCCGACGAGAAACGAGTACTGCGCCTGGGTAATGATGTGGTGATTCAGGCCGAACAGTGCCGAGATCGTGCCAAAGGTCAGCCCCGTCGACATCATCAGCGTGTAATAGGCTCCCGCGGAGCCGTCATATCGATGAGCGCGAACCGCCGGGTACACGGCAACAGCTTTCGTCGCAGACTTCGCCAGGAAGAGAATCAACAAAGCGGCAGGCGCTGCAAGGATTGCAGGTACCGACACGAACGAACCAGCGCGAATGAAATAGAAGGGCGTGAGCAGGCCAAAGGTCAGCGTCCGTAATCGCCGGATCAGTGAATGATCCTTGCCCACCGTTCCGGCGAGCACCATGCCGATGATGTAGGCGGGAAGCACAGCCTCGCTTCCAGCCCACACTGCCAAACCTCCGAGCCCGAACAACAGGAACAGCAGGTATTTGGCCTCAAGTTCGGAAACGCGGCCACCGTATTTTTTGAAGAACCGGGGAGTGAGGAACGGAAGAATTGCAAACGCAACGACCGAGACGCCGACGAAAATCAGCGTCTTCAACGTGAAGGGAGAGAAGATCAGGCCCAGCGCGATCACGGTGCCAAGGTCGTTTACGAAACACGCCGCCAGGATCGCCTTGCCATACTCAGTTACGTTGAACCCCAGCTCCAGCATCACCGCGTACACAACCGCGACGGAGGTTGTCGAAAGCGCGACGCCGGCCAGCCAGCTGGACATGATCGACCAGTGCAACACGAAATGCGCAACCGCGGTGCAGCCCAGGAAAGGCCCGAAGAAGCCCGCCAGTCCGATGATCAGCGCTTCACGCCACTTGGTCTTAAAAATGACGGGATCAAGCTCTGCGCCGGCCAGAAATGTGAGCACAATAGCGCCGGTTCCCGCCAGGAAGCTGATCCATTGCGTGTTGCCGGCCAGGCCACCTTGCGCCAGAAAAACACCGATGATGAGCTGGGCGACGGTGCCCACCACGATCTCTGAAAGCGCGGTGGACACCTTGAACCAGATGGCCAGTAGCGTTGCGACGAGCGCGAGTCCAACCCACAAAGCGGCAAGCGTCCATGGATTTGTCATGGAACGAAAAACTCCTTAGCTTGTGTTTCGGGATTCCCGCTACAGACATGTCTCCGTAACAGGGAGTCCCCTGTCAGGAGTCATCATCTGTCCGGCTCGAAAGGGAGGGGGACAGCGGTTAAAGGTGAACTCCGTCACCTGCTGGTCTTCAACTCCGTTTTATGCCTCAGCCAGGGCATTGTCAACAGCACCGCCGTAATCGATTTACAGATCCGGAAGCTGGCGCGCTTTTCGGGCGTCGTCGAAGATACGCGGACCAGTCGCTTCGCCCATTCTGCTGTCCTCGGAGCACTTTTCATCGTCCGCCAGACAGATGTGAAGCGGGGGTCGAAACAGATATCCGACCCGGATCCTGATCGATTTGTCCTCACTGCGTGCGTGCGACCTGAACCGGCGTCGACCGCGCGGGCGACTCTTTGCCGGCGAGCAGCCGCTCGACGAGAGTTGTCGTCTCTTTCTCCAGATCGTGGTTGTCGCCAGCGGTCGCCGGTCCCGCATAGCCCGTGTGAATCGCCTTCACCAATCCGTCTCTTCCGACAAAGAATGTCGTTGGCCAGCAGTTGAGGTTGCCAACGTGCGCAATTTTCTCGTTCAGCTGATCGGGAGTTCCCGCGATCAACACCGGGTAGGTTATTCCATAACGCGCGATGACGGCCCGGAGCCGTGTGGGGTTCTGCAGTTGTGAGACTTCTTCAAAGCTGAGTTCCACGATTTCGAGGCCATGGCTGTGATACCTGCGATAGAGTGCCTCGAGGAAGGGCGCTTCATCCTGGCAGTTCGGGCACCAGCTTCCCCCGACGCCGACAATCAGCACCTTGTGCGCGAACTCTGGATCCGTATTGGACACGAGCCTGCCGTTGAGATCGGGGAAGCGGAAGACCAGTGGCTCATTCGGGTTCTCCAGCGATGTGTGGTGCAGCGGATCGTCGAGGGTCTCGAGGGCCACGGTGTGGACCGGAGAAACGCGATATGCGGCGTAGGTCTGTACTCCTCCGCCGTGCGCGGCGGTTTCCAGCTGCAGGGTCCCGTCCGTTTGCGGCCGCAGCACCGCGAAGCTGGGGCCGGCCGCCGTGAAATGGCTCACTGCAAAGACGCCGTCGCGCCAGACGCCGTAGAGATTGCCCGTGTCGCCGTCGATCCGCTCGATGACCGCATCGACATTGGGCCCGGATTGCCGTACGCGCAGCTTCCAGGAATGCTCACCCTTGGCGCCGTTGTCGACGGCAACATCCCAGACGCCGGCAATATGCGGCGGATTCGCCGCGGCCACCGGCAGCTTGCCGTTCAGTTGAGCCGTGATCGGAACGCTGTGTGTATGTCCGGCGAAAGTCCCCGTCAGCACGCCATCGCGGAGTGTGGCATCGAGCGTATTCGCGTAATAGTCGAAGTGGAGAACCAGGTGGCCGTCCGAATAACTGCCGCTCGAAATCGCCGACCTCTCCTTCCCGTTCACCAGTGCGCCGCGCACCTCATCGCCGGTACCTGAGATTTCAAGCTGGAATGGAACGTCGCGTCCATTCACCTCCGCTGTACCGGTCCACGTGCCGGAAGCCGATTCCTGAACAGCAGTATCGTCGGAGGGCAGTGCGGAAAGAGATACGGTCGCGCCGGCCAGAAGCGCGCCTGCAACCACCACTCGTAAGATCGCTCTCGTGCCTGGGGTCATCATGGGCGAATCCTTTCTTCAAGTTGATATGTCGTTGAGTCTTGCCTGATCGCTGCTGGAAAGCCGGAGCATTTCAGCGCGGTGCTGCAGATCTTTCGAAGGAGAGCGGACGATGCTTCAACAACAGGAACAAAGACGCGAGCCTCGCACGCCGCCGGGCGTGGAGCAAGCCGTCCTGTGGAGCGTTGTCACAGTTCGAGCCTGGCATCGACCGGACTTGGGCTGCAACGCGGCCACCACGCAGAAGCCGCAAAGTGTCTCCCTGGGCCGAACTACTTCTACATAGCTGCCTGGCGTCTCGAACCAACAGATTTGTACGAAAGATATGCTCGGCTATCTTTGGTCGGAAGTGCCCCTATCGAATGAGCGGGACCAGTGGCTCTACGATAAACCGCTCGATACGGCGCCCGCCACTACACTCTCGGGCAGGGCCCCAGGTTCTCCGGACTAAATTCACCGATTCACACTGGAACTGGTCTCATAAACCTCATACCAACGAAATGCAGCGTGTGAGACCCGCCATCGAAGCGGGCCTCATGATCCTGACCGAAGCCAAAGCGCTATATATGAGACCAGTTCTAACCGAGTGTCTGTGCCGCCAGGCAATTTGCGCGACGGCAGCTGCTTCCGCAGGTGACTTCTGTCTTGTCCGGCCGAGTGGGATCTCAAGGCGAAATGATTCTTAAATTCTGGACATCGAAACAGTTCCCGTCCGCATTGTGCTTCGCGACTCTGCTCATGGCGGGTGGTATTCCGAACGCCGCCGCGCAGCAGAGCTACACCTGGGATCAGATCAAAGCGAAATTCGAGGCCGACAATCCCACGCTGAAGGCCGATCAGTCCAGCGTGGACGAGATGAAGGCGGAGGAGATCACGGCTTATCTGCGGCCGAATCCGCAGGTTGGGGTAACCGCGGACGGCACGCAGATCGCGCCGAACAAAGGAGTGTGGGAGCCGCTTGCCGGCACCTTCGTGGTGCCGTCGATCAGCTATCTGCACGAGCGCGACCACAAACGCGAACTGCGCCTGAAGAGCGCGCAGCAAGGGACGCAGATCGCCGGGTCGCTGCATGAGGATCTGGACCGCACCATGCTGTTTACGCTGCGGGCCGCGTTCGTGCAGGTACTCGAAGCCAAGGCCATCGTCGACCTGTCGAAGCAGGAACTCGATTACTACGATCACATTATCGATATCAGCCAGGAACGCTTCAAGGCCGGCGATCTGGCGGAGATCGACTTCGACAGAATCGAGCTGCAGCGTGTTCAGTACGAATCGGATTTACAGGCGGCCGATGTAAACCTGCGCACCTCGAAGATCCAGCTGCTACAGCTGCTCGACGACAAGACCCCGATCGATCAGTTCGACGTGCAGGGCCCGTTCGATTTCACGGATCAGCTGCAGGCGCTGGACGCGTTTCATCAGGTCGCGATCGACAACCGGCCCGATCTGCGCGCGGCGCTCCAGTCGGTGCAGCAGGCCGATACGAACCACAAGCTGGCAATCTCCAACGGCTCGACCGACCCAACCCTGGGCGCCTGGTACACCTGGAATTCGTCGACCAACAATACCTACGCAACCCAGACCCTGGGCCTTAGCGTGAGCATTCCGCTGCGCATTTTCGATCGCAACCAGGGTGAGAAGCAGCGGACGCAGATCGATATCGCGCGTAACCAGCAGCTGGAGGACGCCGCGCGCGCCCAGGTCTTCAGCGATGTGGACTCGGCCTGGGCCCAGGTGAACAGCAACCTGATTCTGCTGCGCCCCTACCGCGCGAAATACCTGGCTGAGGCGCTGAAGGTGAGGGAGACCGTGACCTACGCCTGGCAGCACGGAGGAGCATCCCTGATGGACTTTCTGAACGCGCAGAGCGATTACCGCAATGTGCAGATGGCTTATCTGCAACTGGTGGGCGCTTATCTGACCGCGGCCAGCCAGCTGAATATGGCCGTGGGACGCGAGGTCATCCAGTGAACCCCAGAAATACCTTGCAATCCGCTGCCTGCGTGACGCTGTGCCTGGTGCTGTCGGCGTGCGAAAAGAAATTTGACCCAGCCGATGGAGCGCCCTTCTCCCCGCAGGTGATCGATCAGAGCAATGCCGGGCGCGTCTCCGTCGATCATCCGGACCAGTTTCCCGTGGTCGCCGCCGAAAGCATCTCGGCCCCGGAAAAGCTGGACGTAACGGGATCGGTGAACCCGGACATTGCTCGCGAAATTCCGGTGATTTCCCTCGCCAGCGGGCGCGTCGTCGACATTCGTGCGCGTCTGGACGACAACGTAAAGAAGGGCTACCTGCTGCTGAAAGTGCAGAGCCCGGACATCACCAACGCCTTCGACGTCTATTTGAAGGCAGCGAACGACGAACAGCTTGCCAACAAGGCGTACGTTCGCGCGAAAGACCTCTACGACCATGGCGCAATTCCCCTGTCCGCGCTGGAACAGGCGGAAGATACCGAAAATGACGCCAAAGCTGACCTGAACGCGGCCGACCAGCAACTGGACACGCTGGGTGTGAACAAAGATCATCCCTCGGACATCGTGAACGTTTATGCTCCGATTTCGGGAGTCATCGTCGCGCAGAATGTGACCAACGCCGCGGCGGCGGGCGTCACGTATTCCGGGTCCCCCACGGCGTTCACCATTGCCGATCTGTCTGTCGTGTGGATCATCTGCGATGTTTACGAGAACGATCTCGCGAAGGTCCGTCTCGGACAAGAGGCGCAGATCAGGATCAACGCGTATCCGGACAAAGTGCTGACCGGCCATATAAGCGACATCGGTCCGGTGCTCGACCCGAACATCCGCACCGCCAAGCTGCGCATCGAGGTTTCGAACCCTGGCACTCTTCTGCGGCTGGGCATGTTTGTTACGGCTACAGTGTCCACCAGAACGAGTCATGTGCATGCTGTGGTTCCGTCCGCCGCCATCCTGCACCTGCATGATCGCGACTGGGTATTCGAACCGGCAGGCGGAAAGAGCTTTCAGCGTGTGGAAGTGCAGGGCGGGGACACGTTGCCGGGCGGCCGCCAGGTGATCCTCTCCGGTATTGCCCCGGGCCAGCAGGTTGTCGGCAACGTCCTGGCGCTCGAAGAGACGCTGGAGGCGCAATGATTCGAAAGCTGGTCGATTTTGCGCTCCAGAGCCGTTTTCTGGTGCTGGCGGTCGGAATCCTGCTGTTTGCCTGGGGCATTGTCTCGTTTCATCGGCTGCCGGTCGAGGCTTACCCCGACGTGGCCAACAATTACGTCGATGTCATCGCGCAATGGCCCGGCATCTCCGCCGAGCAGATCGAGCAGCAGGTCACCATCCCGCTGGAAACCGTGATGAACGGCATTCCCGGCGTAGCCCACGTTCGCTCCTGGTCCATCTTCGGGCTCTCCACGGTGGAAATGGTTTTTCGCGAGGAAACGAGTAACTTCGAGAACCGCGAGCGGGTTCTGGAACGGCTTTCGCAGGTGACACTCCCGTCGGGAGTAAGTCCGCAGATGGGAACGGACTGGAGTCCGGTGGGACAGATTTACTTTTACACGCTGCGCAGCACGAACCCCGAATACGACGTGATGAACCTGAAGACGCTCGAAACCTGGGTGATCGAGAAGAATCTCAAATCTGTTCCGGGCATCGTGGATATCAATCCCTTTGGCGGACCCACGCGCGAGTATCAGGTGCGCCTCGACCCGGACAAGCTGGTCTCGTATGGGCTGAGCATCGGCCAGGTGGAACAGCAGCTCACCAATAACAACGCAAATGCGGGCGGCAGTTTCATCCAGGCGGGCCAACAGCAGATCAACGTTCGGGAAGTGGGCCTGGTTAAGAACATTCAGGACATTGGCAACACCGTTATTGCCGCCAGGAACGGCGCCGCTCTGCACGTAAGCGATGTCGCGGAGATCGAGCAGGGACCGATGATCCGGCTCGGACAGTTCGGCGACACCATCCGCCGCGAAGACGGCAAGTTGGTGAACAGCGACGATGTGGTATCAGGCATCCTCTGCTTGCAGAAAGGCGCGAATGCGCAGCCGGTCCTGGACGGCGTTCACCAGAAGCTGGACGAACTGAACAAGCAGATCCTGCCGAAGGGCGTGACAATTGCGCCGTTTATCGATCGCAGCGATCTGCTTCGCTTTACCACGCACACCGTTCTGCACAACCTGGGCGAAGGGATCGTTCTGGTTGTCATTATTCTGTTTCTTTTTCTGGGAAACGCGCGCGGCGCCCTCATTGTGGCGCTCACCATCCCTTTCTCGCTGCTCTTCGCCGCCATATGCCTTGACCTCAGGAATATTCCCGCCAACCTGCTGTCGCTCGGTGCGCTCGACTTCGGCATGGTGGTCGATGGGGCCGTGGTGATGGTGGAGAACATTGTTCGCCGTCTGTCGCACACGGATGACAGCGGAAGGTCGACGGCCGCTCGCATTGCTGAGGCCGCTCACGAGGTGCAGCGGCCTGTCTTCTACGCGATCCTGATCATCATCACCGCCTATCTTCCCATTTTCACGCTGCAGTCCGTCGAAGGACGCCTCTTCCGGCCCATGGCGTGGACAGCTGCCTTCGCTTTGCTGGGCGCACTCATGTTCTCCATGATTCTGGCTCCGGTCCTCGCGAGCCTGCTGTTCAGGAAGGGTGCGAAGGAGTGGAGGAACCCGGCAATGGAGTGGCTCCGCGGGCAATACCGCCGGAGCGTCACGTGGACCATCCGTCACCGCGGCCTCACTATCGGAGCAGGCGTTGTCGCTCTGATTCTCGCCGTCTACCTTGCCTTTGGCGGAGTCATCGGTTCCGAGTTTCTGCCCCATCTGGATGAGGGCGCGCTGTGGGTGCGCGGCACCCTGGACCAGAGCGTAGGTCCGGATGAAAGCATCGCAGTCGCCAACGAGGCCAGAATCATCCTGTGCTCGTTTCCTGAGACCACGGAGTGCACCAGCCAGACCGGCCGCCCGGACGACGGCACCGATCACACCAGCTTTTTCGATACCGAATACTTTGTAGGGCTGAAGGACAAGAGGTACTGGCGGCCGGTCTTTCACAGCGACAAGGACAATCTGATCGCCACAATGAACGATCAGTTGGCGAAGAAGTTTCCCGGCGTCATCTGGGGATTCTCGCAGCCCATTGAGGACAACATGGAGGAGGCGGTCAGTGGCGTCAAGGGCGAGCTGGCCACCAAAGTCTACGGCAGCGACCTGCACCTGCTCGAGGAGAAGGCCGGCGAGATCGAGACGGTCATGAGCCACGTTCCGGGAGTCGCCGACATCGGCGTATTTCAGGTAACCGGGCAGCCGGATCTGGACATCGAAGTCGATCGCGTGAAGGCGGCGCGCTGGGGCATCAACGTGGCGGATGTTCAGGATGCCGTCCAGACCGCCGTCGGAGGCAATGCGCTCACTCAGGTACTGCGCGGCGAAGAAGTCTATAACCTGACGCTGCGCTACCTGCCGAAATACCGCAACACCCGCGAGGCGATTCAGAATATCCGGCTGCTGTCGCCCACCGGTGAGCGCGTCTCGCTGGCTCAGCTTTCCACGATTCGCGAGGCCGACGAAGGTTCTGAGATTTACCGCGAGAACAACCAGCGCTACGTCGCGATCAAATACAGCGTGCGGGGCCGCCCGCTCGGCGACGCCGTGAAGGAAGCAATCCGAAAGGTGAACGAGCAGGTTAAGCTGCCGCGCGGCTATCACATCGGGTGGGAGGGCGAGTACCAGAGCGAAGTGCGCGCCGAGGCCCGCATGGCGGTGATTGTCCCCATCACGGTTCTGCTGATTTTCATCATCCTCTACACCATGTACCGGTCGTTCAAGTGGGCCCTGTTGATTCTCGCCACCGTCGCCATGGCCAGCATCGGCGGCCTGCTCGTCCTGCTCATCACAGGCACGAATTTCAGCGTCTCCTCCGAAGTCGGTTTCCTTGCGCTCTTCGGCGTCTCGGTGCAAACCGGCGTGATCATGCTGGAGTACATTAACCAGCTGCGCGCGCACGGGCGAACCATCGAGGAAGCCGCTGTGGAAGGCGCCGTGCTCCGCCTGCGCCCCATCATGATGACCATGCTGGTGGCCACGCTGGGACTGCTGCCGGCGGCTATGTCCCACGGCATTGGATCGGATTCCCAACGCCCATTCGCCATCGTCATCGTGGGAGGTCTCGTGACCAACCTGATCATGAGCATCTTCCTTCTGCCGACGCTCTACGTCGGGGTCGCTCGCGAGCACGATGTCCTTCCCTCGCCGGAGACCGAATTCGAAAATTGAGGGCCCTATGGAGCTCTGACTTATGAGAACGAGCGAAATGAAATCGACCGGGCCGGCGCCAGACGCGCTTGGCCAGTCTCAGCACATTCCGAACAGTCACTCCCATCAAGCCTTTCAGGAGCCAGAGTGCAGGGTATTGCTCCTGGGCTGCGCGAAGGAGATGGAGAACAGCGCTATCGCAACAACAATCCATGGACATCAGGTTCGTGTTATCGGCAAATCGCCAGGTCTCCTCGAGGGACTGGACAGACTGGAGTCCGAAGGCGTCCAGCTGGTTGTTCTCGGTTCAGAGTTTTCTGAAGAGGAGCTGGCTTTATTTGTTCTCGATGCCCGGAGACGTGGATTCCGCGGGACAGCTCTCCGCGTACTGGGCCAGGTGAGCCAGAGCTATCGCTTCGATCCGGTATACGACTCCCAGGCAGAAGAGAAACAAGCCGCAGCCGATCAGAGCACCATAACGAATCCCCCATCCGACGGGTCGCCTGAGCCATCCAGGTCGATTTCGTTCACGGATAAGGAGCGAGCCGTTCTGGCGCGAGTGTCCAGTGGATGGACGAACATGCAGATAGCCCGTGACCTGAATTGCTCCGAAGGATCTGTTAGGGCGATTATCCAGCAGCTATTCGGCAAACTAGGAGTTCGAAAGAGAGCGCAGATCGTGCGTATGGCGTTCGAGTCAGGTTTTCGCTCACCGTTGTGAAACAGCATTCACCTCCGGAATAGCTTCGTTGGTCCATCGATGGCCGATGCTGTGTCGACGAGAACAGGGCGAGTCACTGGACCGGCTCTTGCATTCCTCGCGATGGTCCTGGTCCTTGACGCTATACTTGAGCAGCACACCGTGTAGTTGCCTGATGTGGTTTTCGGTGACGGTGATGGCCTCGTAGCCGTCGGAGAATTCGATAGCCATTCTGAGCCAGCTGCCTGGCTCCTTTGCCGAGTTCGACATCGCCTCAATACACCAATACACCGGTCGGCCCGCAGTTCGCCCAACCGCCGCAGTTCGAACGAATAACCCATGCGCGGAACACTACAGATCACATCTAACCATCCTGAAAGCGCTGCCGAAACCTAATGATGGAATTCCATATTTCGCGTAAGACTCGCGACCTCTTCCAGGTCAGCGATACGCTGTTCAATTTTGTCGG
>Ga0182018_10000933_pt1 | contig 35929 bp, 29 predicted proteins | sample 812P2MmetaG_FD_120490 | JGI IMG/M metagenome (GOLD analysis project Ga0182018, IMG submission 120490) | Permafrost microbial communities from Stordalen Mire, Sweden - 812P2M metaG | ecosystem: Environmental > Terrestrial > Soil > Wetlands > Permafrost | place: Sweden: Stordalen | collected...
ATCGTGCTCGGCCTCAAGATCGAGAATCAACGGAGGATAGCCGATCACCCGCAAGGCAGCGGCGGCGAACAGAGCGCCTTCGTAGCAGTGCGAAGTGTTCTCGCGCAGCACGCGACGCGGAGACCAAGCACTGTCGGCAAGGTGGTAAGGCATGGCGTCGAGGGCTCGCTGGATGCCGTGCGGAGTCTTCAACTGACGAAATTTTCTGAGTTCGGCGGGCGTTAGTCCCCAGGCACGGTCGGTCATCTTGATTCCCTTGAAGGTAGCACAGCGGGTCGCAACTGGCCGGGGGAGCAGGCGCGCGGAGCGTGCGAGGCGTCGATAGCGTACTTCGCGGAAACGCTCGGAGGTAGTTGCGAAACCCACTCCAGGGACTGCCTTATCGGCAATATAGGTTCTCGTGCATTGTTGTTGTGCGGAGTTTCGCTGGCTACTGGCGATCGAAAAGGCATTGACATCAGCGTTAAGGCGAAATAGTTTGGACTGCTGATTTCAGTTCACCCAAGCATATTGAATGGAGGAATCCTTATGAAACACTTCACATTGTTCTTGGTTGCGGTTGCGACAATGGCCGGCGTCGTCGCTCAGATGATCCCGGCACCAGGACACGCGGATGGAGCGCCTGCCCCGTTCGTTACTGAAATCCCTCAGGGGTACCGCGACTGGAGGTGGATCTCCTCGGCTCATGAAGCGGGCAAGCTCAACAGCTTGGGTGCTGTCCTGGGCAACGATGTAGCGTACAACGCCTTCCGGAATGGCAAGCTTCCATACCCGGACGGAACAATCATTGCTGCGTTGCATTACCGTAATGTTCCGTCGGACGAAAACAACAAAGTCTTTGGCCAAGCCCAATCCTTCGTTCCTGGGGCCCCGACGAACATTCAGTTTATGGTCAAGGACTCAAAAAAGTACGCCGCAACCGGCGGCTGGGGATTCGGTCACTTCGCAGATGGCAAACCTGGCGACGCAGCGTTTATGAAAAGCTGCTTCCCCTGCCACGAGAAAGCCAAAGCGACCGACCTTGTCTTTACTCGTTATGCACCTTAAGGCTGAAAAGTAGAGCAGAAAGGAATACGAGGATGGCTACACACAAATCAATTCGAGTCGTGTGCCTATAATGATTGGCATAACATCGCCATTCCACTCCTTGAATGGGTTTTGAGCGATTGTCTTGAGTGATAACTCCCTGTCCGTTCTGCGCCGCCCCGGAGCTTCGTTGACGGGTGTATACGACACGAGGGCAAAACGCTACACCCTACCCCCTGGGGGAGGGCGCGCGCTAGCGGCTGTCGGGGGAGGTTAGCAGGGATTTCAACTCTCAACACTGTCAATCCATCTAATTTCAGCTTCGTCCGGAATGTTGTTCCGCCTGTCACTTCTGACAGTTCCATGCGCCCGCTCTCCCTCGATAACATCCGTTCCTGGGCAACTAGTGTCTACCAGCTCGCGCTGAGCACCTGAGAATTGAGAGGATGTTATGACGAGCAGAAGAATTTGCATTTCGGTGAGTCTCTTAGCAGTGTGCCTCTTGAGCTTGGGAACGGCCCTTGCCGCCGATAAAGTAAAAGGCAAAGGAGTGATCACCCTACGCTCGGGAAACACACTGACCGTCGAAACTGACGACGATGCATCTATAAGCGTGATTGTCACGCCCGATACGAAAGTGCAACACCCGATAGGTCTCGGCGCCCGGAAAAAGCAAGTGGGTCAAGAGGTCCTGATACCGGGACTCAAGCTGAAGTTCGAGGGAACGGGTGATCAAAACCAGGTGACGGCGTAAACGATAACCTTCGATCGAGATGATCTCAGCCTAGCTAAAGTGATCCAGGCCGGTTTGAACCCCACCGCTCAACAACAAGCCAAGAACATGGAGACCTACCAGGCCAATAAGCAGGCGACCGATGCACAAATTGCGGCTCATCAAGCGGAGATTGACGCAACCAAGCAGAGCGTCGCAGCCAACCAACAGGGCATCCAGGAAGTTGCGCAGACAACTAAGCAGCGTTTTTCCGATTTGGCTACCTGGTACGTGAAGGGTGAAACAACCGTACGCTTCGAAGTCGGTGATTCCGCTCTTTCGGAGGAGTACGGGCAAGACATCAAGACCCTCGCAAACCAGGCGCTCACCTACAATGGATTTGTGATCGAAGTCAGAGGGTACGCCGACTCGACAGGCAAACTTGAAGACAACCAACAACTCAGCAAGGAGCGCGCTCAAGCCGTGGTCGCCTATTTGCTCCAGAATTGTCACGTGCCGACAAAGAACATTGCTGCGCCGGGCGCGATGGGTGAGGCGAATCCTGCAGCATCAAACGAGACCGCGTACGGACGAGCTGAAAACCGCAGGGTCGATCTTAAGCTGCTTGTCAACAAGGGCGTTGCTGGCTCCGGCGGAAATTAACCGCCCGTTCTTTTCTCCCAAAGACGGAGGCGCTGACTGGGACGCCTCCGTTCGGGTTTTCACTCCGGAGGCTGGCCCAGCGCTCTGCATAAGGCGATTGAGGTTTCACTGGCACAGCGCAAGGCCAATCTGGAGCACGGCGCAGGGTGCGTTTCTCCGTGTGCGATCGCGGAGTTCTATTCTGATTTAGGCGACAAGACCATGCGTTCGAGTAGCTTAACACGGCCTAGCAGGAACACGACATCTCGCTGATCACTCTGCGTGTGGATTTCACCATAGATGGTCTGCGGTCGAATCCACGCCATGCGGAACTGGTGCGCAGAATTGGGTTTCTGCAGTGACGTTGCCCGCATGCCTCGTTCTTTACTTCGGCATCTGGTTGGCGGCGTCTTCTTGCCCCTCTTCGGCTTTGTGCCAACCCGCGCTCATGGTGTAGCTCTTCATGTTCTTGGCGATGACTTCGGTCTTCTTGCCAAGATCTTTCTCATAGACCACGCCATCTTCGCCAACCACAAACGTCATCACGCCCGATGACCGGTACTCGGCGGGATAGGCTACGAAGGCGAAGCCGGCCATTTTGCCGTTCTGCAGAAAGCTTTTCTTGCCCTCACCGGTCAGAATGTGGAAATAGTAGCCGCGATACGGAGTCGGAGCGCCCACCTGGCTCTTGGCGTATCCCTCGGCGACGGCGTCCGCGACCAGTGGACCAACCGGGCTTTGCGGCTCGCCGTCGGCGGATTTCCAGTAGAGGCCGTTATGCTGGCCTACATCGCTGAAGATTTTCTGCGCGTACTCGCCGCTGTGCTGCGTCGAATATTCCTTTTGTGCCATCACCAGTTCCTGGCAAACCTTGATGGCGGATAGTTCGTTGCGGCCGACGAGCCGATAGAGAATTTCTTTTTTGCCGGCTTCGGTGTCAAAATACCACGCTGTGCCCTTGTGCATCAGCGGAATCGGCGTCGGCCAATTCTCCGCGCCTATATAAAGGACGGTCGATCCATCGGGCTCGGTCACGAGGCGATGCATTTGCTGATAGCGCTGGGCGAAATCGGCGCGGTGCTCGGCATCCTCGGCTTCGTCGCCGGAGGAAACGACCCGCTTGCCATCTGGTCCCAGAATTTCGAGCATGACTTTTTCGTCGTTATTCTTCGCGGCCGTAAACAGCGCGTTGGCCGCGCCTTCGGCTGACTTGAAGGTTTTCTGGCCAGGCTGCTGCGCTTTGGAGATGGCCGGAAAACACATGGCCACAACCATCGCCAGAACGGCTAATTTCGCGAGCCTGGGAGCAAGAGGATTGGACGTGAGGAGGTTGGATCCGGAAAGGCCTTCATACTTCAAATTTTCGCTCAAATTTCTTTGCCGCATATCGCTCATCTCCAACTCAGAATTTTTGATGCTGCGCATTGCCGCAGCCGATCGAGGTCATCACTACGTTTGGGAAGGACGGGCGAGAACGCCCGCCCCTCCACGGGCCTGGATCAGCGACGATTAGTGACGTCCGCCACCACCGCCGTGCGAGCCGCCACCGCCGCGTGATCCGCCACCGCCACGCGAACCGCCGCCGAAGCTGGACTGTCCGCGGGCGGAGAAGCTTCTGGTCTGTCCGCCGTGGTCGATGTGGCTAAAGGCGCCGGAGCGAACTCCACTTTCACCGCGCGGAGCAGCATAGCCTCGGGCCGCGTCGCGATTGCCGTTGAACGGCCGGGCCGCCCCGTCACGGTTGTAGCCGCCGCCGCGCGCGGCCAAACCATTAGCTCCGCCGCGATAAAAATTGTTGCGGTTATAAAACGTTCGGCTCTGGGAAAAGTACCGTCCGTGATTGTAGAGCACGTAATGGTTGTGCCAGTCGAATCCCCAGTGACCCCATCCCCAGCCGAAACCGCCGAACCAGCCGACACCAAAGCCGATTCCGAAGGAGAGATACGGGCCGCCAAACCAGATTCCAGGATACGGATACCAGCCCGGCCAGCCGACAATGGGATAGCCGTAAACCAGCCATGGATCGTAGGCGGGAACATACACCACTGCGGGGTCGGCGGGCGCGATGTCGATATCGTCTCCGTCGTTGCTCACCACCTGCTGCGGAGTGCTCTTAAGATTGCCGGCCTGTTGCGCCTTCTGGCGCATGACCTGCACCGCATCCATCACACCCTGTTGCTGGTTGTAGTAAGCGTCACCCAGAGAAGATGTCCACGACAAGTTCTTGTCCATATTGCCGAGCACGGAGGGAAACGCCGTGAGGGCTTTGACGCTCGGATCCCAGGGTTGCTGGTCGACAGCTTGCCCCAAGCCCTGACCCTTCAAATCCGGATGCGCCTGCACCCAGCGATCGGCTTCGACGACTTGATCGGGGAACGTGGACGCGGCCAGGATCTGCGCGACGAGCGAATCAGGATAAAGCGCGATGGGCGCTACCAGGCGCTGCAACTGTTCTGGGCCCTGCGGCGCGTAAGCCGGAGCTTGACCGCCGCCATCCTGCGCGGGTTGAGCGTCAGCTTGAGCGTCAGTTTGTACCTGAGCGTCTTGTTGCGGCGCGTCTTGCGCCATCAGGCTCACAGGCGCGGTCGCTGACAACAATGCCAGGGACAAAACAAAAACCAAAGTTTCCTTACCGAATCGGAGCATCGCCGATTCCGCCGCTTCGGCAAAAGTAAAGAAATCGAATTGCCGGAACCTCTCTTGCGTGTTCATTGTGAGGCCTCCACCTACTAGAGATGCCGCTGGCGTCACTTAAGCTGCACCTTTTACGTTGCTAGACAATTGCGACGCCCACAACGTGCAAACACCGATTCCCGCCAAAAGTCGCGGTCCATCGACGGCGCGCCAATCCAGACGAATGCCAATCCGCATAAAATGGTCAGCTAGATTGAAGATTGTAGCTTGGAGCCTAAGAATTTTGCCAGTTCGACCGGCTCATCGACGGTGACATCGGGCGGGACTTGCTCGAGCGTATGCGGAGCGAAGCCGTAGGTAACGCCGCAAGTGTAGAGGCCGGCGTTGCGTCCGGTTAAGACGTCGATAGCGGAATCGCCGATCATCAGGGCTTCGGCGGCCGGTACTCGAGTTTCTTCCAATATTGTACGTACACCCAGCGGATCCGGCTTTTTGGTCGTGAAACTATTGCCACCATAGACCCTGACGAAGAAGTCGGCCAGCCCGAGCGCGCTGACGATAGCGCGGGACGGATTCACGGGCTTGTTCGTGAGGATGGCCATTACGCGTTCAGTTCCGTTGGATGGATTGGACAGGCGCGTGAGCGTTTCCGTCATTCCGTGGTAAACGGTAGTGTGGTCGAGCTTATGGATACGGTAATAGCCAAGAAAATAATCAAGCGCGGAGCGGAATGAGGCTTCGGCACTCGCATCTAACCCCGCGGCATCGGAATCGATCGCATCTGGTTGACCGAGGGCTCGGCGGATAAGCGCCGGAGCGCCGTCTCCTACGTAGCTCGCGATCATGTCGCTAGGGAGTTCCGGGCGCCCAATGTGGCGCATCGTAGCGTTCACGGAGTGAATCAAATCCAGGCGCGAGTCGATCAGGGTGCCATCGAGATCGAAAACCAGCAAGCGGATGCGATGCGGATCGAACGGGCGCAGAACGTGAATCATGCAAGTTCAGGATAACGCAGGAAGGCAGGTCCGAGGTCTTAGGTCCGAGGTCTTGGGTCTTGGCTTAGGTCTTCCCGAGACCTGAGACCTCAAGACCTGACACCTGATTTACAATAAAACGTCCCAACCTCTGCGGGGTGAACGAGGCATGGCTACAACCAAAGTCGATCCCAAGCTGAACCAACACAATGCGGCGAAGTCGGGCAAGACCTACGAAGGGCTGACGGGACGGCAGCTCATCGACGCGTATCGCACCATGTTCACTTCGCGGCGGGTGGACGACCGCGAGATTCTGCTCAAGCGCCAGCAAAAGGTCTTCTTCCAGATTTCGGGCGCCGGACATGAGGCCGTAGGCGTGGCCGCGGCGCTGGCTTTGAAGCCGGCTTACGACTGGTTCTATCCTTATTATCGCGATCGCGCGCTGTGTCTGGCGCTGGGCGCGACTCCTTATGAAATGCTGCTCGGCGCGGTGGGCGCGGCGGACGACCCCAGTTCAGGGGGGCGGCAGATGCCGTCGCACTGGGCCTTCAAACATTTGAATGTGGTCACGCAGTCATCGTGCACCGGCACGCAGATTCTGCAGGCGGTCGGCTGCGCTGAAGCGGGACGGTATTTTGCCACCCGGCCAAATTCCGCCCGCAAGGCCGAAGGCGACTACCGCCAGTTTAAGGACGTGCAATTTCACGGCGACGAAATCAGCTACGTTTCTCTGGGCGACGGCACCAGCAGCGAAGGCGAGTTCTGGGAGGCGATGAACACCGCTTCCAACCGCCGCCTGCCGGTGATGTTTTGCGTGGAAGACAACGGATATGCGATTTCCGTGCCGGTCGAGGTGCAGACTTCAGGTGGCAATATTTCGCGGCTGGTCTCGCGATTCCCTAACTTTCATTTTGAAGAATTTGACGGCACCGACCCGGTCGTTTCCTACGCTGCTTTTAAGCGCGCTGCCGATCATTGCCGCGCCGGACACGGACCGGCCTTTGTTCATGCCCATGTGATTCGTCCCTATTCGCATTCGCTCTCCGATGACGAACGCCTTTATCGCCCCGACGCCGAGCGCCAGGCGGACGCGGCGCGCGATCCGGTGCACCGACTGCAGATGTTTTTGCTGCGCGAGGGAATCCTCGACGAAAAAGGCATCAACAAGATTGAGAAGGAAGTCGACGAGCAGATGCAGATCGATACGGATCGCGCACTCGCCGCCGCGATCCCGCAGCCGGAAACAATCTACAACTTCCTGTACTCGCCTGATCTCGATCCAACATCCTCGACGTTCGATACGCAGCCGGCGGCATCTACCGCTGTAGCATCTACCGCTGCGCCACCTGCCGATGCTGCGGGGGATGGTATACCGGCAGCCGCCCAAAATAAAACCATGGCAGACCTGATCAACTCCACCTTGCACGATGAGATGCGGCGCGACGAGCGCATTATCATGTTCGGCGAGGATGTGGCTGATTGCAGCCGCGAAGAGTACGTGACCACAAAGCAGGTCAAAGGCAAGGGCGGAGTCTTCAAGCTGACTTCGGGATTGCAAATGGCGTTCGGCTCGGACCGCGTCTTCAATTCTCCGCTGGCCGAAGCCAACATTGTGGGCCGCGCCACCGGCATGGCGACACGCGGATTGAAGCCCGTGGTCGAAATCCAGTTCTTCGATTACATCTGGCCGGCGATGATGCAGTTGCGCGACGAATTGCCGACGATGCGCTGGCGCTCGAACAATGCGTTCTCAGCACCTTTGGTGGTGCGGGTCGCGATCGGCGGCTATCTGACCGGCGGAGCGATTTACCACTCGCAGTGCGGCGAGAGTATCTTCACGCATACCCCTGGAATGCGGGTTGTGTTCCCCTCGAACGCGCTCGATGCCGCGGGACTGCTGCGCACCGCAATCCGTTGCGACGATCCGGTTTTGTTTCTTGAGCACAAGCGGCTCTATCGCGAGACCTATGGACGCGCGCCTTATCCGGGGCCCGATTACATGGTTCCTTTCGGAAAAGCGAAAATCGTGCAGCCAGGAAACAACCTTACCGTCATCACTTATGGCGCGGTGGTTCCGCGGGCGCTGCAAGCGGCGCAGAAACTCGAGCGCGAGCATCATGTCAGCGTGGAGTTGATCGATCTGCGTTGTTTGAATCCGTTCGACTGGGAGGCCATCGCAACTTCGGTGAAGAAGACCAATCGTGCCCTCATCGCTTACGAAGACACGCTAAGCTGGGGATACGGCGCGGAGATCGCCGCGCGAATCGCCGACCGGCTCTTTCATCATCTCGATGCTCCGGTGAAGCGCGTGGCAGCGACTGACACGTTCGTCGCTTATCAGCCGATTCTCGAGGATGCGATTCTGCCGCAGGCGAGCGACTTGTTCCGGGCAATGAAGGAGCTGGCGGAGTTTTAGCCGCCCAGCGGCACGAGATTCTGCGTCCGGCCGCGAAACGCGTGATCGAAGGTTACCAGCTTTAAACCGGATACTGCGGCAAAAGCATTCCATGCGAACTACCGTTGACATTCCCGACCCGCTCTATCGCCAACTCAAGAGAAAGGCCGCTTCCGAAGGCAGGAGCGTAAACGAGCTAATCCTCCGTGGCATTAAAACCGAGCTGCAAGGCGGCTCGCGTGGCCGCCATCAGTATGTGTCGTTACCCTTGATTCCTTCCGGGAGTCCGGGGACCGGTTCGCTGGACAATGCCAGAATTTTCGAGCTTATTCCTTTTCCGTGACGTAACGTTTGGATAGCCCTTCCATATTCTTATGGCTGAAGAAAAATCGATTCACCAAAGCCTTTCAGGAAAGGTTCTTCGGCTTTCGGCCGCTTGACCGCCTGCCGAACGTTGCTGCCCACGGTCCACCATCAAAACTGAGCAGAGTCAAAGAAATAGCCGCCAGCGCCAGGGGAAATTCGTATCCCATCTGGCCGGTCAGTCCGTGCTTGAAATGTACTTTCCAGATGGCTACGCTCATCTCGATCAGGAACGCTAGCGCGAAGACGCGCGTAAACAGGCCGAGCACAATGGCGATGCCGCCGAAAAATTCCGTGCCGGTGGAAAGATAGGCCATCCAGCGCGGAAGGCCGAGGGAGCCGACCATATCCATGTGGTGATGAAAACCGCCGAAAACTTTGGAATAACCGTGAGCGATCATGATCGCTCCAAGAACGAGGCGCAACACCAGCAGGGCGAACGGCTGCAATTTATTGAGAGAATCCACGGCTGCCTCCGAGGCAAGGGTTCAGGAGTTATGTCTCAAGTGCTGGGTTCCAGATGTCAGGAGAGCGAAATCGCTCCCCGTGATGTAGCAGAAGTGATGTTAGCAAAGGTGATGTGATCAAGGGCGAGGTTCACAAAATTGCCGTTGATTATCCTGAGACCTGGCTGAGCCTTGGTTGAGACCAACAAAAGCCGCTTCTACCAGGTGTTATACGCGGTGCCATTACTGCCGATCTGCGTGGAGCTGCTGTGAACTCCGATGATGCCGTCGGCATCTTTCTGGTAGATCGACATGATCGATCCGTCGGCCGGCTCCGTCACCCAGGTATCGCTATCGGTGATGCCTTTGGGAATCTCCTTCAGGTATCCGGCGCTGCGCACATCGTCGAGCGACTGCGGGGCTTTGCTTTTGTCCTGCGTGTACTGAAAGATTGCCTGATTCATGGTTTCCAGGTTGCGGCGCAGATTGTCTTCGCGGGCGCGTAGCATGCTGCGGCTGTAAATGGGCATGGCCACGCCGAGCAGAATCAGCATGATGCTGATAACGAGCATCATCGAGATCAGCGTGAATCCACGTTCGCCTCTTCTCTTCATCTCTTAACCAATGACTCTTTGACCCATGACTCTTTGACGCCTCTTTGGCGGGCTCTGCGCTAGTGCGTCCAACTCGAATAGGGGCCGCCTTCGAGCGAGCTCTCTTCGGAGCCGCTATGCACGCAGCAAATGCCGGGATTGTTCGGGTCCCACGGCGTGTTGTTTTCATCTTGGACTTCCGGCTCCGTCACCCAGGTGCTGGGGCTGCCGGTGATGTCGTCGGGAATGAACTTCAGATATCCGGCAGTAACCAGATCATCGAGCGTCCCCGGTGCTTTCTTCTTGTCGAGCGAATATTCCTGAATAACTTTATTGAGCGTGGCCAGGTTCTGATGCAATTTGGCTTCCCGCGAGAGCTGGACGTTGCGGCTGTAATTCGGAATAGCGATGGCCAGCAAGATCATGATAATGGTGATCACCACCAGCATCTCGATCAGGGTGAAACCACGAATCCCGCGACGGTGAGGATCTTGGAGTTTCGACCCGCGCACTCGGCACCTGACTCTCATACCAGTCTTTCTTTACCAGTCCTTGTACTTGGTGCCGTCCAAAGCGGTTTGGTCGGACTTGGTGTAAACGTCGAAAACACTCTGCCCGCCCCACGAACTCGAGTCTTTTTCGTCCTGCATGGAGCGCATTCCCCACTCGGCTTTGCCGGTCATGGGATCGATCGGAATGCGGCGGATAAATTTCAGTTTCTTGCCCGCAATGTCCACGCCAGTGACCAGAGTGTCGAGATCGGGAGGATACCCCTCGCTGCCGAGTTTGATAGTGAACGCGCCTTTATCGGCAGCATCTTTGTAGCGGTCGATGGCGTCACGTATCATCCAGAGGTCTTGGCGCAGTTGGCGCTCGTTCTCCCGCTTGACCTCGTTCTTGGCCAGAGGAAGCGCCGCGCCCACCAGGATCGCCATAATGGTGGTCGCGATGATGAGTTCGATCAGCGTGAAGCCGCGCTGGCGGCGCGCCGCCGGTCGCGCTCCTCGATAGTCGACCGAATGTTTCATGAATCAGTTCTCAGCTGTCAGTCATCGGTTCTCAGTTCACCCATCCCCGTTCTCCCCTGACAAATGGGAAATGGGAACTGGCAACTGAGAACTGCCTCTACTGGATCGTCACGGCCGCTTGCGCTCCACTCATGGCGATAGGCTGCATCGCTGGATCGCGCGCTCCGCCGCGGGTGATGGTCAGCGCCGACTGGCCTTGGGCTTTCGCCGTGAAAGTCAGGGTGACCACCGCGCCCTGTCCTGAAACTCCGCCCGCGCCCGGAGGCCGCGATGCGGTGATCTGCATGGTCCCGGTCTGCGTATCCTCGCGATGTACGACGGTGACGAGTTGTCCGTCTTGCGACAGGAAGCCTCCATTCGAAACGTCGTCCAACTCCAGGGCATTGGGGTCGTAGTTCAGTTGCACGGGCACCGAATACACGTTCTGCCCTCCGCTCATCATCACGTTCACAGTGAACTTCGAACCCTTAGCCTGGCTCAGGGTCGGCGGATCGAACAGGAATGTTCCAGCAACCGCGCCAGGCTGATTTGCCGGTGTTGAATTCGGACCTCGATGCGCCACAAACTGCGGCGAAGCCGTGTTTTGAGCCACCATGCCTTGAGCGGTCACGTTCTGCGCTGTCTGCACCGAAGACGACGGCTGCGAACTCAACGCTGCCGCTCCCGACGGAGCCGCTCCAGGAGCCGTGGTACTCGGAGCCGAAGGTTGCGGCGTCACTGGCGGAGTCGCAGGCACCGTGCCCGGAGCCGGAGCAGCCACGGCCGGCGCCGGCGCCGGCGCCTTGGAATTATTCCGCCGCAGCGATATCGCATTGGCTGTGCCTACATCCAGCATGTCATCGTTGTGCAGCGGATTTTCAATCCCGCGAATAATGTGCGGGATGAGAACGAAGACGATTTCGTTGGTCGAGTGGTCGGAGGTATCTTGTGCGAAAAGATATTTCAGGATGGGAATGTTGGCCAGGCCTGGGATCCCGGTCAGGGCCTTGGTTTTCGAATCTTCCATCATGCCGCCGAGCAGGCTGACTTCGCCATCTTTCAGGCGGATTTCGTTTTCGATCTTGCGCTGGCCAATGACCGGCTGGCTGATGCCGCCGATGCTGACATACGAATCCACGTCCGACACATCCATTGACAACTTCATGGAGATTTCGCGTCCCGCATGGACGCGCGGAGTGATTTCGATGTTCACGCCGACGTCAAGGTATTGAAATTGCGTATTGGTCAATGGGCTGACGCCGGCGCCGACGCTGCCAATGCCGGAGGAGAATGATCCTGTCGCGATCGGTACTCGGTCGCCGATCTTTAATGTGGCCTTCTGCCCGTCGAGCGCGCGTACCTGCGGGCTCTGGATGACCTTCGTATCGGTGTCGCTCATCAAGGCCGACGCCGACGCCGCCGGAATCGTGACCTGGAAGTCGGTGGCATTGAGATTGGCGATCTGGTTCAAACTGAGTCCGGTGCTCGACGAAGAAGAGGTCGTCGTCGTGCTGGTGCTCGTAGACGTAGTGTTGACATTGTTCTGCAACTGCACCGTCAGGCTGGTTGGAGGGCTGATGCCAAGCGTATGCGCCTTGTCGCGGCTCACCTGCATCACGGCCACTTCGATCAGCACTTCAGGCCTCGCCTTGTCCAGGTCGTCCACTATTTTCTGCGCCAGCGCCACCTGGTCGGGAGTGCCGCGCACCACCACCGCTCCCTGCGATGGCAACTGCTGAATCTTGCTCATTTCGAGCACGGTGCGCATCGTGTTCACGACGTCCTGCAATTCGGTGGGCTGGGAAAGATTCGAAAGATAAAAAGTTTTAATGACGTTCTGTTCCAGCTCTTTCCGTTTTGCAGGACTGTCTTGCGCGACAAAAATCGTATTCGGCGTCACCGGACGCCAGAAGGTCTTGGTCTCAAAAGAAATGATCTCGAGCGCGTCCTCAAGCGTCACGCCGTTCAGCTCGATGCGCACCTGCTTCGGAACGTAATCGGGATCAAACAGCACGTTGATCCCGGCTAGCTTTCCCACCGTCTCGTAGATCACGTTCGCCTTCTCGGTGACCTTCAGCGTGATGGGCACGTTCGAGATGGGGGCGAGTTCGACCGGCCCCTGTGCCGAATCCAGGCGCTTGCGCAGAGCGGTCGGAGCCGGCGGCGGCGGTGCAGGATTCTGAGATTCCTTGATCAACTGCTGCGTATGTCTGAGTTCTTGCTGCGCGATGAACGAAGAGGGATCGATCTCCAATGCCTTGGCGAAGTCGGCCTGCGCCTCCACCAGCTTGCCGGCATCCAGAGAGATCTGGCCGTGATGCACGCGCTCCGCGGCGGCCTTGAAGCGAGTGCGCTCGAATGCCGTGCGATAGCGCAGGTCTTTGGGCTTTTGATCGTAAGCCTGCTTGAAATAATCGAAAGCCTGCTCGTAGTTCTGCCGCGCCTCGGCGTCAGTCCCCTTATCGTAGAGCGCCTTGGCCGAATCATGTTTGGCAGCAAGAACGGCAGGCTGAAGACAGAGCAGCAGCAAGACAAACGGAGCCGCAAGGATCAAACGTCTCATCCAACCATCCCCATAAGAATCTCTTTCCCGCCCGCAGCGGAATCCAGCACTATTCATCCAGGCCGACTTGTCCAAACCGACTTATCCGAAGCCAAACCCACCAAACGCAGGTCTGGCGTTTGCCAGATGCGTTAACCCGCTGAAAGTACCGGATTTTTGGATTATAGCATCGCCTCAACTAGCACCCGAAGTGATTGGTAGGGCAGTGTTTACACTCATTGGTACAGGGTCTAAAGAGCAGCCCAAAGCTCTCGCGGCGTTAGGTCTGGGAAAGAGCAACCCACAACCGAGATTTTCCTAAGACCTAATCCCTATAAGACCTGAGACCTGCCACCTCGCCTCCGCCTTCGTGGTACTTTCTTGTATTAAGCAATGGCCAAGCAGACTACTCACCAAACCCAGCCTAATCGGGAGAAAAATCCTCGCCGCCAGCCGACCGCTTCGGGGGAGAAGGATGCCGCTATTAACAGGAACGCGGGTCATAACTACTTCTTGCTCGAAAAATTTGAAACGGGAGTGGTTTTGACCGGGACTGAGGTCAAATCGGTCCGCAGCGGAACCGCGAACCTGAAAGATGCCTACGGCATCATCAAGGACGGCGAGCTTTGGCTGCTGAACTGCCACATCGGTCCCTATGACCACGGCAACTACGCCAACCACGCCGCGCTGCGCACCCGCAAGCTGCTCGTGCACAAAGAAGAAATCCGCAAGCTTATCGGCAAAACGCAGCAGAAGGGACTGACCCTGATCCCGACGCGGCTTTACTTCAAGAACGGCAAGATCAAGCTGGAGCTCGCCCTTGCCAAAGGCAAACAGCTTTGGGACAAGCGCGAAACCGAACGCCGCCGCACGGCGGACAAAGAGGCGCGGGAAGCCATCTCCAGAGGGCGAAAGTAGGGTTTCTCATCCTTGCGCATCGTTTGCGCAAGGGTGGGATGCCTCGGCATCATCCCGCTTGGGATTTTTGTCGCTCAGTTGCGCATTGCCCCTCCCACCGTGGATACTAAAAACACACACACATGAAAATAAACCTTACCGCTGCCCCTCCCTCGAAATTGGAAACCGAATGCCTGGTCGTCGTAGTTCTGGACGCGGCCGACAAAGCTGTGGCCGATAAAGCTGGGGCTGGCAAGGAAAAGCCTGCGCCCTCCGTCGTCTGCGACGACGCAGCCGTTCTGGCAGCCGCCAAAGAGATCATCGCCAGTGGCGAGGTCACCGGCAAAGCGTTCGAAACCACGCTTCTGCACAACCCCGCCGGATTGAAAGCCAAACGCCTGCTGTTGATCGGCGGAGGCAAAGTCAAAAGTTTCTCCGCGACCGAACTGCGCAAGCTGGCGGGAGCGGCAGTGCGCACGGTGAAGACAAAAAACCTTCGCAGCCTCGTCTTCGCGCATGGCGGCGGCAACGGAGTTCCCTCGCCCTTCGCCGTTCGCGCCATCGTCGAAGGCGCCTTCATCGGCGACTTCGATCCCGGCTATTACAAGAGCGGCAAGAACAAAGAAGATGATCAGAAGATCGAGACGCTCACGATTGCCGGGCCCGGCGATGCTAAGTCCCTGGAAGGCGCGCTCGAAGTCGGACGCATCGTGGGCGAATCGATGAACTTCACGCGCGATCTGGTCAACGAACCTTCGAATCTCATGACGCCGACCATTCTTGCCGAACGCGCGAAAAAGATGGCATCGGATGTCGGACTGAAGTGCGAAGTGCTTGGCGCCGACAAGATCAGATCGCTCAAGATGGGCGCGTTCTGGGGAGTAGCGCAGGGTTCGGACGAACCTCCGGCGCTCATCGTGCTTCGCTACGATCCTGCAGGCGCCGCGAAAAATGTGCATCTCGGCCTCGTCGGCAAAGGCGTCACCTTCGATACCGGCGGCATCTCCATCAAACCCGCCGACGGCATGGAGAAAATGAAATACGACATGGCCGGCGCCGCCACCATGATCGGTGCCATGCGCGCGATTGCGCTGCTCAAACCGAAAGTCAAAGTCACGGCGGTTGTCTGCGCCACCGAAAACATGCCTTCCGGCAAAGCGCAAAAGCCTGGAGATGTGCAGATTGCCATGTCCGGCAAATCGATCGAAATCATCAACACCGACGCCGAAGGACGCCTGATTCTGGCCGACGGCCTCAGCTATGCTCGCAAACTCGGCTGCACGCACCTGATCGACGCCGCAACGCTGACCGGCGCGGTCGTCGTCGCGCTCGGTTACGTCAATGCCGGAATCTTCTCGAGCGATGATGAAATGTACGAACGCTTCGTCAAAGCTCTGAATCAGGCCGGCGAGAAAATGTGGCGTCTGCCGCTCGACGACGAATACAAGGACCTGCTCAAGTCCAACATCGCCGACATGACCAACGCCGGCAGCCGCTGGGGCGGCGCCATCTTCGCGGCAATGTTCCTGAAAGAATTTGCCGAGGACACTCCCTGGATTCACCTCGACATCGCCGGCACCGCGTGGATGGAAGATGCGAAGCCATGGATCGCCAAAGGGCCTTCGGGAATCGCCCTGCGCAGTTTGATTGAGTTTGTGCAGGGCTGGAGCGCGTAACACAGGGTTGCATTGAGTTTGCCGAAAAGCCGGGTTTCGTATCAGGGCGATCACGCCCCGAACTTGCGTCAGCTTCGCGGCGGACACACAATCGGAATCACTTCCCTATTGTTCCGCCGGTAGACGCGGAAATCTTTTTCATCCACCGTGATCACGGGCAGATTGTCATACAGTTCACTCATCCGAACGAGGCATAAGTCAGCCAGATCGGGGGTGCGGTCCCGGTAGCGCTGCGCTAACTCCGCAACCTCTTCGAAATTTTTGGACAGATCAAATGCGATCTCCAAGAACCCTTCTCGCACCAAATCCAACACCCATTGGATCGATCCCACCTGAAAGCCGGCCTCACTCAAGACTGACTCACAGGTAAGGAGCGGTTCGGAAACTGTTCGCGCGATCTCCAGGGCCCATTTGTGGTGCAAGTCGTCACGATTAAGGAGCGCGACGATCAGCCCGGTATCGGCTATGCCCTTCATTTCCTGGAGTAGCCCTTACGAGCGGAAAGATCCGGCGGCCCGGACATAACTCCCGCATAGCGCAGAAAAGGCTTGTCGCCAGTCTCCCGCTTGGCAAGCTCAAGTTGGTCTCGTACCAGACGGCCCATTGGTATGCCGGTTTTTCGAGCGGTAGCCCGGAGCCATGTCGCCAGCTCGGGCGTAAGACGGATTGTAAGTGTGTCACTCATTTCTGTTCTAGTGTAACACATGCCGGCTAGTTTGTCATACTCAAGTGAATTGTTCTTGTCCTAAACTGAATCTATATATTTTGGATCTCCCCGAGAAAATCCGTAGCCTGCCCACTTCCGCCGGCGTCTACCTCTACAAGAACGCCGAAGGCGAAGTCATCTACGTGGGTAAGGCCAAGAACCTGCGCTCGCGGGTTTCGTCTTATTTTCACGAGGGCCGCTGGGAGGACGCAAAGACCGGCACTCTGGTTCGCGAGGCCGTCGACGTTGATTACATCGTTGTCGCTAATAATAAGGAGGCGCTGGCGCTCGAGAATCACCTGATCAAGCAGAAGAAACCGCGCTTTAACATCCTGCTGCGCGATGACAAGACCTATCCCTACGTAAAACTGACCCTGGCCGAGCGCTTTCCCCGCGTCTACGTAACCCGCCGCCTGCGCAAGGACGGCAGCGCCTACTACGGCCCGTACTTCCCGGCCAATCTCGCCTACCGCATCGTCGATCTGATTCACCGCCACTTTATGGTCCCCTCCTGCAAAGTGGATTTGACCCGCAACCATCCCCGGCCGTGTCTTCAGTTCTATATAAAGCGTTGTCTGGGCCCTTGCGTAAAAGATCTGACCACGCCCGAGATCTATGCTGAAGCGGTGCGCGACGTGAAGCTTTTCCTCGAAGGCCGCCAGACCGACCTCGTCAAATCTCTGCGCGAGCGCATGGCTGAAGCCTCCGAGTCGCAGGAGTTCGAGCGCGCCGCCCGCTATCGCGACCTGATTTCGACCGTCGAGCAACTGCAGGAAAAACAGCGCATCGCCGCCGCTGAAGGTGATGACGCCGACGTCTTCGGTTATCACTACGAAAATCAGATGCTCGCGCTCAACCTGTTTCACATGCGCGGAGGAAAAGTTCTCGACCGGCGCGAATTCTTCTGGGAAGATCTGCCCGAGTTTGCGGTGCAGCAATATTCCGATTCCTTCCATCCCGGAGAGTTCTTTTCTGCCCTCGTCAAGCAGCTCTATCTTGGTCAGCCTTATGTTCCGCGCAATATTTATGTTCCGGTCGATTTTGAAGATCGCGAAGAACTGGAAGACGCGCTCAGTGAACAGCTCGCGGGCGAAGGCGGGCGCGCCACGCGCGTTCACATCACCGTCCCGCAGCGCGGGGACAAGCGCGAACTGATCGATCTCGCCGGCACCAACGCCAAGCAGTCCTACGATCAGCGTTTTCGCGTACTCAAGCCGAACGCGCGCGCGATTCAAGAAGCCCTGCGGGATGCGCTCGCTCTGCCCGAACTGCCCAAGCGCATCGAGTGCTTCGACATCTCCCACATTCAGGGAGCGGAAACCGTGGCCTCGATGGTGGTCTGGGAAAACGGCGCGATGAAGAAATCCGACTACCGCAAGTTCATCATCAAAACGGTTGCCGGCGTCGATGATTTCGCCTCCATGCGCGAAGTGGTCACGCGCCGCTACAAGCGTCTCCACGATGGAAAGCAAGATGGGAAGCTGCCGGACGGCGAGAGCGCGATGCCAAGCCTGGTGCTGATCGACGGCGGCCTCGGCCAGCTCCACGCCGCCGCACAGGCGCTCGAAAGTTTGGAAATCATCAACCAGCCGCTCGCCGCCATCGCGAAAAGAGAAGAGATCATCTACGTCTACGGACAAGAAGATGATCCCGTCGTGCTTGATCATCATTCTCCCGTGCTGCATCTGGTGCAGCAGATTCGCGACGAAGCGCATCGCTTCGCTGTAACTTTCCATCGCAAGCGCCGTCAGCTCCGCGACCGCGCCACCGAACTGCGCGAAATTCCCGGAGTCGGCGAATCGACTACCCGCCGCCTGCTCGAACATTTCGGGAGCCTGCAAGCTGTCAAGCAAGCCGATGTGGCCGCGCTTTCATCCGTGGTGACTAAGTCGCAGGCGGAAGCTATTCTGGGATATTTCCGGAAAGCGTCGGTGGGATCTTAGCGGGGAGGTCTTAGCGGCAGAGCCGAGCTGCTCTACCGCCCCTCCAACAGCTTCGTCGCCAGGAAAGACTTCACTACGATCTGATTGGGTTGCATGCCGACGGGGATGATCGTCAGTAGGGAATATTCCGAAGGTTCGAACTTCTTCTTCGGCGTGCGTTTCTGAATGATAGCGAGGTCTCCCGAACCGGAGTCGAGAACCAGCAGATAATTCTGGTTCTCCGAGAGCGCCAGCGCGTCCGGATGCGTGCCAACCGACAAGTAAGCGACGATCTTACCGAGATCGACGTCGTAGACGGCGATGTTATTCGATCCGAAATTTGAAATATAGAGACGCGAGTTATCGGCTGAAACTACTCCACGCGACGGCTCGTTACCCACCAGATAACTTCCCGAAACCTCATTGGCTGCCGTCTCGACAATGGAGATGCTCCCGGCTTCGAAGTTAAAAGCGATCAGCTCCCCGCCGTCGGGTTTCAAGGCCAGGCTTACCGGAGATTTCCCTACGTCGAGCAGCGCCAGCAGGCGGTCGTTCTCGACATTATTCGTATTTGGTTGGGCGTTGGCCACCTGGTTCTTGACGTTGTTTTTCCTGAGTTCAACGCTTGCCACCTGCCCCGATCCCGAACAGGAGATGAAGGCCTTGCTGGAATCGCGCAGAATGGCCACATCTTCCGGATGAATGCAGAGGTTGATGGCGGAACGCACGACCAGGTGCGCGGCGTCGATGATAGAAACGGAGTTGTCGGCGCGGTTGGTGACTACGACGGTCGATCCGTCGGGTGAAACGCGTGCCAGGCCAGGACTTCGGCCGACGTGAAGGGTTGCCACCACGGCGCGGTGATCGAGATCAAGAACGGAAACATTGTCGGAACCGGAGTTTGCGACGTAAGCGCGGTGTCCGTCGGGAGAAACGTCGATAAAGTAAGGACGACCCTGCACCCCGATGGAATCGACGACCTTGTTCTGCTCGGCGTCGATCACGCTGACATTCGACGATCCGGTGTTAACAACATAGATTTCGTTGCGCTTGGGGTTGGCAGCGAGTCCGGTAGGATCGGCGCCCACTTGCAGCGTCTTCACCACCGTGAATCCCTTGACTGGATCGTTTGTGAGATCGATTACCGTGACGGTGTTGCTCTTGCCATTCGTGATATAGGCGTATTCGTGATAACGAGGTCCATAAAAAGGAAGGCGGCGCGCGGAAAAGTAATACCATCCAGCGGCAAGCACGAGCGGAACAACGACGGCGATGAGGAGAAGTTTGCGCACAAACGACGCGATGTTGCCGAAGGCAGAAGATTATCAGATATGGCGAAGATCAGTAGAGCTTGAAGTTGACTTGGGCAGCTATCCTTAGTGGGCAAGGCTGCCCGTCCACCACGATTGGCTCGAACGTCCATTGTGAGACGCTCTTAATCGCCTGTTGGTCGAGACCCGGAGTCAGGCTTTTTGTTACCTTGATATCCGCCGTCGCGCCCTCTTTCGTCACGATCACCGAGAGCGTAACGGTACCCTCAATATTTTTCCTCCGATCTTTCTCGTCGTACTCGGGGCTCGTCTGGTGGGTAATGTGAGGAAACACTCCTCGGCGCATGTGGCACAAGGGCACTCCATCGTAGGTTTCCCTCGCCGAATTGTCCTGGCTGAGTAGGTTAGCTGGAAAGACGAAAGCTGTGATGACAGCGAGCGCAAGAACAAGCTGGAACCTTCTCGTCTTCATGACTGTCTACTCCACTGCAATCGTGGTTCGCTCACGAACCTTCGCCTGAACCTTCGCCGGAGATTGTACACCGCGTTCCAGCACAGCCGCGATCTGGTTGACTTGCTCCATGAGCGTATCGAACTGGTCGGGATAGAGCGACTGCATCCCGTCCGAAAGCGCATGGTCGGGATCGTGATGGACTTCTACAATCAGTCCGTCGGCTCCCACCGCGACAGCGGCGCGTGAGAGCGGCGTGACTTTATTGCGCTTACCAGTTCCGTGGCTTGGATCGACAATAATCGGCAAATGGCTGAGCCGCTGCACCGCCGGCACGATGCTGAGATCGAGCGTGTTGCGCGTGTGATCGGCGAAGGTGCGCACTCCGCGCTCGCACAGAACGATGTTGTAATTGCCCTCGCTCATGATATATTCCGCGGCCATTAGAAATTCCTCGAGCGTCGCGGCGATCCCGCGCTTGAGCAGAACGGGTTTGTGGGCGCGCCCGGCACGCTTAAGCAGAGAGAAATTCTGCATGTTGCGCGCACCGATCTGGATAACATCGGCGTACTGATCGACTAAGTCGAGCGATTCGTAGTCGACAGCTTCGGTGACGATGAGCAGGCCAAAGCGATCACGGACTTCGGCCATGATCTTGAGTCCCTCTTCGCCCAGCCCCTGAAAAGAATAAGGAGAGGTACGCGGCTTATAGGCGCCGCCGCGGAAGAACTGCGCTCCGGCGCGGGCAACGCGCTCGGCAATGGCAAAGGCCTGATCGCGGCTCTCAATGCCGCACGGGCCGGCGATGATGGCCAGGTCGCGGCCTCCGATGGTGACGGGCTGGGTGTGCGCGTTGGCGGCGGCGAATTTGATGATCGTGGTGTCGGGCTTGGTGTCGCGGCTGACCAGCTTATAGGGCTTCGAAACCCGGATGACTTCCTGCACGCCGGGCATTTCTTCAAGCGAGCCGGCTTCGACCTCGCCTTTGTTGCCGGTAATGCCGATGGCCGTGCGCTGCGCTCCCGGCATAGCATGGGGACGGTAGCCGAGCGCTTCGATTTTCTGGCAAACCGCGCGAACCTGCTCTTCAGTGGCCTGCGCCTGCATGACGACGAGCATGTGGAAACCTCGACCTACAAGTTTAGCTCATGGAGACGATCCGCGAAATGTAGCCTGCCAAGTACGACAGTTGGGAGATAATTACGCCAACGAGCCTAGAGACCCATTACGACTCGTCCCTAACACCAGCGCCGAGGAGGATTTTTGTGTCAGCGAAGAGCGTGGTAACGATTGTAAGCCGGGCTTTGGCCATCTACTTTATGGCATGGTTCCTGAGCGATTTGACTTATCTTCCATCGCACCTTTTCTCGGTCTTGCACTATGACAGCGGGTTGGACGTGCCCGGTCGGACAACATACTGGCATGATTCTGCGCGCATCTCACTATTCTTTCTCACATTTCGCTTGGTGGCGCTCTTTTTCGCTGTGCAATGGTTTTACCGCGCGGGCCCACGAATTCAAGCCTATTTCCTGACCTCCTCGGGAGAAGAAAACGGCGGAATAGATCGGTAGCCTACGTACTGGCCGCGTCCCCATTGTAAAATGAAGGATTATCTCTGCTGTCGTGAATCATCCTATGCCCCAGGAAGACAAAACGATCTCCACTCCACGCCCCGAACCTGCCGGCGAGCGTTACGACGCGCAGCGCATTGAACAGAAATGGATAGCGCGCTGGCAGAGCGATCCTTCTCTCTATGCGGCGGATGCCCACCCAACCAAACCCAAGTATTACGTTCTGGAGATGCTTCCCTACCCCTCCGGCGCGCTCCACATGGGACACGTGCGCAACTACTCGATCGGCGACGCCTTGGCGCGCTACATGTGGATGAACGGTTACAACGTCCTGCATCCCATGGGCTGGGATTCGTTCGGGCTGCCCGCCGAGAATGCGGCGATCAAAAACAACACTCCGCCCAAGGAGTGGACGCTGGGCAATATAGCGGCCATGAAGGCCCAGATGAAGCGCTTGGGGTTCGGTTATGACTGGTCGCGCGAGGTTACAACCTGCCTGCCCGATTACTACCGCTGGAATCAATGGTTTTTTCTGAAATTCTACGAAGCGGGGTTAGCGTATCGCAAGAAAAGCAAAGTCAACTGGTGTCCGCAGTGCGCTACGGTGCTCGCCAACGAGCAGGTAGTGGGCGGCATGTGCTGGCGGCATGAAGATACTCCAGTCGAGCAGCGCGAACTGGAGCAGTGGTTCTTGCGCATTACCAAGTATGCCGACGAATTGCTTCGCGATCTGGAGAAGTTGCAGGGATGGCCAGAGAAAGTCCGCGTCATGCAGCAGAACTGGATTGGTCGGAGCGCAGGCACGCTGGTGGATTTCGATCTTGGCGGGACGGTAGGCCCCGCGGGTTCGACCATCACGGTGTTCACGACGCGGATCGATACCATCTTCGGTGCGACCTCCGTGCAACTCGCGCCGGAGCATCCGATTGTGCGCGACCTGGTTGTCCGCAACCATGAATTGCGAGCGCAGGTGGAGGGGTTGATCGCCGAACAGCGTCGCGCGAAAGAAGCGGGCGATATCGGCAACATCGAAAAGCACGGCGTGTTTACCGGACGCTACGCGAAGAATCCTTTCAATGGCGAAGCGGTGCCGGTGTGGGTGGCGAACTACATTTTGATGGACTATGGCACGGGCGCCATCATGAGCGTTCCCGCGCACGACGAACGCGATTACGAATTCGCCGAGAAGTACAAGCTCGAGATCCGGGTAGTGATTCTGCCGGCTTCAACCGATCCCGAGGAAACCATGGCGGAGCCCGAACTGCCGTTTACCACCATGGATGGGGTCCTGGTGAACTCGGGCGAATTTAGCGGCCTGAGCTGCGCGGACGCGATTGCAGCGATGTCAGCGCGCGCTGCGGAAAAAGGCTTTGGCAAAGCAACGGTTACGTTCCGTCTGAAAGATTGGGGAATTTCGCGCCAGCGTTATTGGGGAACGCCCATTCCCATGGTTTACTGCGACAAAGACGGGTTGGTGCCAGTGCCGGAAAAAGATCTCCCGGTGATTCTGCCCGACAACGTGCCCGTAACCTTGGCCGGTGGATCGCCGCTCGCGGGCGTGCCGTCGTTTCTAAATACGACTTGTCCGAAGTGCGGAGGGCCGGCGCGGCGCGAGACCGACACCATGGATACCTTTGTCGATTCATCATGGTACTTCTACCGCTATACCGACGCGCAGAATCACAAGGCTCCGTTCGACTCCGCGAAGGTCGCGTATTGGTTTCCCATCGATCAGTACATTGGCGGCGTGGAGCACGCGATTCTTCATCTTATTTACTCGCGCTTCTGGACCAAGTTCATGCGCGACATCGGGCTGGTCATGAACGACGAGCCGGTTGCGCGGCTGTTTACCCAGGGAATGGTGATCAAAGACGGCGCGAAGATGTCGAAGAGCCTGGGAAATATCGTGTCTCCAGACGAGATGGTGGAGCGCTACGGGGCGGACGCCACGCGCCTCTATAGCCTGTTTGCCGCGCCTCCTGACCGTGACTTGGATTGGCAGGAATCTGGAATTGAGGGCATCCAGCGCTTTTTGGGAAGGGTATACCGGTTCTTCTTGCGTAATCCGGTGAAGACGGACGTTACCGACCCAACGGCGCCTCTATCTCCTGCGGCGCGCGCAATCCAGCGCAAGTTGCACCAGACGATCAAGCGCGTCAGCGACGATTTTCAAGGGCGCTGGCATTTCAATACCTGCATTTCCGCCGTAATGGAACTGATCAACGAAATCTACAGCGCAGAGGAAGCAATCGCCGGCGGGCAAGTTCCCGCTTCCGTAATTATGGAAGCCCAGCGCACAATCGCCTTGTTGCTGGCCCCAATGGCTCCGTTTTTCGCGCATGAACTGTGGGAGATGACGGGTGAGACCAGCAATCTGCTGAAAGCTGCGTGGCCCAAGTACGATGCGGCCTTGGCTGCGGAAGATGAGATCGAGATCCCGGTGCAGGTCAACGGAAAATTGCGCGGCCTGGTGATAGTATCGGCCAACGCAACCGAGGACCAAATCAAGCAAGCTGCCCTTGCCGACGACAAAGTGAAGGCAGCCATCGCGGGAAAGCAGATCGTGAAGGTCATTGTAGTTCCGAAGAAACTGGTGAATATCGTCGTGCGGTAACTAGGCGCGTCTCCTCCCTGGTGCTGACGCGATGCGGAACGCTGGTATTCTTCCTTTACACTGGTTTGCCAATCTGAGAAACTCATCAGTGGAAACCCAATCGATCGTTGTCCTTGACTTTGGCGCGCAGTATTCGCAGCTGATTGCGCGCCGCATCCGCGAACAGAAAATCTTCTCGGTCGTTCTCCCCTTCAATGCCACGCTCGAAGAGATTCGCAGCTACCATCCCGTCGGGATTATTTTGTCGGGCGGTCCATCGTCTGTCTATGACAAGAACGCTCCGCACGCCAACAAAAGTGTCTTCGAGCTTGGCCTCCCCGTGCTCGGTATCTGCTATGGATTGCAGTTCATGGTCTATGCCCTCGGCGGCAAAGTGCGCCCCGCTGCGAAACGCGAGTATGGGCATGCCCAAGTCGAGATCCAGCAGGCCGACTCGCAGCTTTTTCAGGGATTGCCTTCTCAGCTTTCGGTTTGGATGTCGCATGGCGACTCGGCGGAAGAATTGCCTGCGGGCTTTCGGCTTACGGCGAAGACTCCGAATGCCGTTGCTGCCATCGAGAACGCTGAGAGAATGCTGTGGGCGGTGCAGTTTCATCCTGAAGTGCATCACACGCCGCTCGGCGCCGATATTCTGCGCAACTTCGCGGTCAACATTTGTGGCGCTAAGCCTTCCTGGACTCCGCAGCATTTCATCGATGCGACCGTTGCTCAGGTTCGGCAGCAAGTCGGCAACGGGCGCGCCATCTGCGCCCTTTCCGGCGGAGTCGATTCTTCCGTCGCGGCCGTGCTGGTCGATCGCGCCCTGCGTGATGCTTCTGGCAAATCTCGGCTGACTTGCGTCTTCGTCAACAATGGCGTGCTACGCAAAAACGAATTTGAAAAAGTTCAGCAGAACCTGCGCGACCATCTCGGACTGAACCTGGTTGCGGTCGACGCCACCGAACGCTTCATGAAGAAACTCGCGGGCGTGACCGATCCCGAGAAGAAGCGCAAGATCATCGGCAACGAATTCATCGAGGTGTTCGACGATGAAGCGAAGCGCCTGCTTCAAAATAATAAAGAAGAAGGCGAAGTCGAGTGGCTCGTCCAGGGGACGCTTTATCCCGACGTGATCGAGTCGCGCTCCGTGCGCGGCCCGTCAGAAGTGATCAAATCGCACCACAACGTCGGCGGCCTGCCTGAGAAGATGAAGCTCAAACTGATCGAGCCGCTGAAAGACTTATTCAAAGATGAAGTCCGCCGCATCGGCCGCGATCTCGGCATGCCCGAGGACATCCTTCAGCGCCAGCCGTTCCCGGGGCCCGGTCTGGCCGTGCGCATTTTGGGAGAAGTCACCAAAGAACGTGCCGACCTGCTGCGCGAGTGCGATGAGGTCGTTATTTCTGAAATCAAGAAAGCTGGCCTCTATCAGAAAATCTGGCAGTCGTTCGCTGTCCTCTTGCCGGTGATGTCCGTCGGAGTCATGGGAGACCAGCGCACCTACGCCTACACCTGCGCCGTCCGAGCCGTCCATTCCGAAGACGGCATGACCGCCGATTGGGTTCCGCTGCCGTACGAAGTGCTGAAGACAATTTCGAATCGCATCGTGAACGAAGTCCGCGGCGTGAACCGCGTGGTGTACGACATTACTTCGAAGCCTCCGGGGACGATTGAATGGGAATGACACGGCAGGTCGCAGGTGACAGGTCTCGGGTGTCAGGAAAAGCGCTTCGCCTGGGACGATTGAATGGGAGTGAGGCCAGTTCTCAGTTCCCGGTTCTCAGTTCTCAGTAGAGATCCAAAAATAAAGTTTTCTTGTGCGATCGGTGTCGGGGTCGGCGCCGCTCCGGAAATGCCTCATGTTTACTGGTTGGTCACCGGTACCCCCCTCCCACCTCGGTATCTGGAATCATTGAGTTAGCGGGAATTTTCGGACTTGGTCTTTGAAACATAAGGACTTATGTCAAAGTCTTCCAAAATAAGGACTTACGGGTTTTCGGTCTGTTTCTTGTTGTTGGACACCCGTTTCGTCCTGATCAGTTTGTCAAGCCCTGCCCGGGAAATCGGAAAATATTAAAGAGCATTTTGGCCGCCTCTGAAGGCGGGCACACGCTTGGCGGTCGTGATTTGGGGATGATTCTCGCATGGCGTGGGAATGGTGTCAGTGATGGTGGTCACAGCGCGGGTGTGATGAAAAGAGATGGGCAGTCGGGCGAGGATCGGGATAGTTCCCCACTCAAGCCAAAAGCAGGCTTGAATGGGCCACCCCCTATCCGGCGTTGAAAACTTCCTGCAGGAAGCGGCGCGCTACTGACGCCTTAACGATCTGCTCGACAGTGCCGTTCTTGTAGCACGACGTGCATATCCCGGCAAACTTAAAATCTGGTTTCCAGACCAGCTTTTGCTGGTCACTTTCCCACCACGCGGCCGCCCCGCTGAAGCCCTTCGGATGCTTGGGATGGTTGTACGGCACAAGATAGTGCCGGCGAGGGTCGTAGTCGTCACTGAGGAAGTTTGGTTTGAAGTAAACTTCCCCGCTAAACAAGTCCGGGCGGATGGCGATATCTCGCTCCTCCTTCTTTCCTATCCAACGTGAGCCGACCAAAATGTGCTTGTCGATCGGAAACCCGCAACAATGCACGATCTCCTTCTCGGCTGAATCAATCCAACTGTTGTCGATATCGGCGAACTCCGCGTACTGGCCCGCTTCTGTCGGATCAATAGCGATCACGGCAAGATCTTCCCATGCGCAGTGATAAATCAAGGCATTCGGATCTCGAATGGGAACGCCGTCAGAGATGTCTTTGGGCTGAAGGTCTGCATCGGCGAGGCGCTCAATGGCGCCACTTGGCCGCCAGAATAGACGCAAGTCGGACGGCTTTGCGCCCGAATGCAGGACGTGGCTAGCAGTAAGAATGAAGTGATGATCGCCCCAGCGCCCCGCACATCCGGTGCCAACCTCTTCCCCGTCGCCCCCGACGCTGAGTAATCGGATCAAAACCCACTGTACGAATACTGTTGATGATCCCAACGGTATGCGTCGAGACGCGGAGGAGGGAAGCATCCGAGGCCTGGCTCTGGAGTTCCTCAATGTTTCGCATACTCTTGCGCCCATTCTACCAAGTAACGTCCGGCCCAAACAGCGTTGAAGGGGACCTACAGACCGGAATGTCTCGCGCAAATCCGGGAACCGGCCCAACGTTTCCAGTAACTAGTTTGAATCGCACCCGAGAGAGAATTGCAGGGCGGCACACACCTCATTCATTCGGGTGGGACTAAGCTGGGCCACACGTTTCCCCAAGCGCTGTTGCGACACTGTTACTGCATTGTGCAGGTTCACTGCGCACGGGGACTTCATGCCGTCCTCTTCGGTCAGAACAACTTCCGATGGCACGCCGCGAATGGTGGAAGTGACTGGCGCAACCGTGACGGTGGATAAATACGCGATGGCGCTATTGCGGGTGAGCACGAGGGCCGGTCGTTTTTTGTCGGGCGGGGCAAAGTGGTAGAGCCGCACCTCTCCTCGGAGTACCCGGCCTCGGGATATTCTTCCTTCGGCTATTCTTGCGGCCATATGGCCTCCGATTCCCAACCCCGCGCTTCCGCATCGGCTGGCGAGTGCCGCGAGTAGCCCTGGCGGTCGCGCTCTTCGCTGGCCCGCAGTTCTAACCGGCGGAGATGTTCGCGGAGGGCTTCGCGCACCAGAGCCGAGCGATTTCGCTTGGTGCGCTTTGCGGCTTGGTCGGCGGCGTGTAACAGCTTTTTATCGAGCACGATTTGAACGATTTCCATATGTTGAGTCTACTCCACAGTATACTCCACATAGCGGACATTTTAACGCACTCAGTTTTAAAGTAATCCCTGGGGCATAAGGAAAAGAAGAACTGACAGGCAGCGGTGCGGTTTGAAATTTGCCGTCCCTCAGCGGCTAAAGCCGGAGTGAAAATGCGCTTCTTACGGCGCGGCTGAAGCCGTGCCCTTTCAAAGCCGCTTCAAACTGCACCACTACTAACTGACAATCCTCATTGATGATTCCCCGTCCGACCAACTACCATATCCCTCATGCCTGTTGACACGGAATCTCCCGCATCTTCTTATACGCGCATTCGCGCTCCGCGCGGCAACACGCTCTCCTGCAAAGGATGGCAGCAGGAAGCGGCCATGCGCATGTTGATGAACAATCTTGACGAGGACGTGGCCGAGCGGCCGCAGGACCTGGTGGTTTACGGCGGCACGGGCAAGGCGGCGCGCAATTGGGATTGCTATCACGCCATCGTCCGGTCGTTGAAGGCGCTGGAGAATGACGAGACGCTGCTGGTGCAATCGGGCAAGCCAGTAGGCGTGTTCAAGACGCATGAGTATGCGCCGCGCGTGCTGATTGCGAACTCGAATCTGGTTGGCCATTTTTCCAACTGGGAGAAGTTCAACGAACTCGAGCGCGCCGGATTAATGATGTACGGCCAGATGACCGCCGGTTCGTGGATATATATCGGCTCGCAAGGCATCGTGCAAGGCACGTACGAAACCTTCAATGCCGCAGCCGACAAACACTTTGGCGGAGACCTGAGCGGGAAGCTGATCGTCTCCGGTGGAATGGGCGGCATGGGCGGAGCGCAGCCGCTGGCGGCGACCATGACGGGCGCGGCGTTTCTCGGGATCGATGTCGATCCGGAGCGCATCAAGAAGCGCCTTAAAACTGGATATTGCGATTTTCTCGTGACCACGCTCGACGAAGCGCTGCGCATTCTGAAAAATGCTGTGCGCAAAAAAGAAAATGTTTCGGTTGGACTGGTGGGAAACTGCGCGGACATTATTCCCGAACTTGCCGAGCGCGGAGTCGTGCCTGACATTCTTACCGATCAGACTTCGGCGCACGATCCGCTGAACGGATATGTGCCGAATGGCATGACGTTGGAAGCGGCGTTGGAGTTGAGGAAAAATGATCCGCAGGCATATCAGGACCGGTCGCTCGATGCGATGGCTCGCCATGTTGAGGGGATGCTGCGGCTGCAGGAAATGGGTTCGGTCACGTTTGACTACGGCAACAATATCCGCACGTTCGCTTATCAGCGCGGCGTAAAGAATGCGTATGCTTTTCCGGGATTTGTTCCGGCGTATATTCGTCCGCTGTTCTGTGAAGGTCGCGGACCGTTTCGCTGGGCAGTGCTTTCGGGCGAGGCTTCCGATATCGCCATCACCGACGATCTTGTGCTCGAACTTTTCCCGGAGAATCGCAGCCTGCGCCGCTGGATTGAGCTGGCACGCAAACGCATCAAGTTCCAGGGATTGCCCGCGCGCATCTGCTGGCTCGGATATGGCGAGCGCGCCCGTTTCGGTCTCGCTATCAACGATCTGGTGAAGAAGGGCACGATCAAGGCTCCGATTGTGATTGGGCGCGATCATCTCGATTGCGGATCGGTCGCGTCTCCGTTCCGCGAAACCGAGAGCATGAAAGATGGCTCTGATGCAGTCGCTGATTGGCCGCTGCTGAATGCGCTGCTGAACACGGCCGCAGGCGCGAGTTGGGTTTCGATCCATAATGGCGGAGGAGTTGGCATCGGCTACTCGCTGCACGCGGGACAAGTCACCGTCGCCGATGGCAGCGACATGATGGCCAAGCGCATCGAGCGCGTGCTGACGACCGATCCAGGAATGGGCGTGATTCGGCACGTGGATGCGGGCTATGACGAGGCCAAGGAGTTTGCGGCGAAGGCGGGCGTGAAGGTGCCGATGGCGACTGAGTGACGATCCTCAACATGATCATGGTGACCGCGTGAAGTCCAATCCGCTGTTGCTGGTCAACATTGGCCAACTGCTTACGCTGCGTTCGACGGTAAGCGGCCCGCGGCGCGGCGCTTCCCTTTCCGAACTCGGGATCGTTCAAGACGCTGCGGTGCTTTGCCTTGGCGGCAAGATTGTCTCGGTGGGCGCTACCAAAGACGCGCTGCGCGATCCGTGGCTGAAGAAGAATCGTAAGAAAGTCATCGAGATTGACTGCGGCGGTCGTGTCGTCCTGCCAGGTTTTGTCGATTCGCATACGCATCCGGTGTTCACGCTTCCGCGGCTGGTGGATTTTGAGAAGCGTATTGCTGGCGCGAGCTACGAAGAGATTGCCGAAGCAGGCGGAGGAATTCGCTCCAGCATTGAGGGCGTACGGAAGGCCAGCAAAGCTGCGCTGACACAAGATGTTCTTGCCGTTCTGGCGGAGTTAGCGCGCCACGGAACGACAACGGTCGAGGCGAAATCCGGTTACGGCCTCAGTCTCGAATCTGAACTCAAGTCGCTCGACGCCATTCGGGCGGCCGCGCGCCTGTGGCCGGGCACCGTGGTGCCAACTTTTCTTGGAGCGCACGTGGTCCCGCCGGAATATCGCGTGCATTCCCAGGAACGTTCGCAGGAATATGTTGATCTGGTTTGCAACCAGATGATTCCGGCGGTTGCCAAACGTAAATTGGCCCAGTTCGTCGACGTGTTTTGCGAGCGTGCAGCTTTTAGTGCTGATGAGACGGCGCGGATTTTCGCGGCTGCGACAGAACACCGACTCGCCGTTCGCGCGCATGTGGGGCAACTCAGCGAAACACGACTCGGACCGCTGCTGCGCTTCCATCCAGCGTCTCTCGACCACATGGATTACGTGAACGAAGCCGATCTGCCGGCGCTTGCCGGAAGTAATACGGTGGCAACGCTGGTGCCGGGCGCCAATTATTTTCTTGGCCTGTCGAGATATCCCGATGCGCGTCGGTTGATTGAATCCGGCGTGGCGGTCGCGCTGGCCACGGATTACAATCCCGGATCTTCGCCGACGCTCAACATGGCGATGGCGATGTCGCTGGCATGCACACACCTGAAGATGTCGCCGGCGGAAGCGATCGCAGCGGCAACGATTAATGGAGCGTGGGCGCTCCGCGTAGCCGACCGCAAGGGCAGCGTCGAGGCCGGTAAAGACGCGGACCTGGCCATGTTCGACGCCAGCGATTACCGCGAGATTCCGTATTGGTTCGGCGGCAATCGCTGCGCGCTGGCGATCATAAATGGCAGCATTGGTCCGTGAGAAAAAGCGGTAAGGAAAGAAATTTAGGATCGCAAGAACGCTGAAGAAAATCCGCCATCCTCAATTTTGAGGATTAGCACCAAGTTGCTATAATCTGGAAGTTCCGCACGGTCCCAGCGCATCGACTGTTTTGCTTCGCGGCATCCTGCCTGGTGAGAACGCAAGCATTGGAGAACGACCGGCCCGGCCAGAGTTGGCCGCAAGCCGATTTGCGGATAGATGCGCGGGCACGAAGTGGCCAGGTAGCTCAGGTGGTAGAGCGCAGCCCTGAAAAGGCTGGCGTCGGCGGTTCAACTCCGTCCCTGGCCACCACATCTTAAGCACTTGGCGGCAAAGTACCGAAATCTCCATCCACGATTCGCGGTCCTACCCGCAATTAGTCACTGCATCTTCTCCGTGAGCCGGCAAATCCTGTCGCCGAGCAACGGCTCCAGGATTTTGCGCCATGCGCCGCCAAAGGTTCCCTTGCGGCACGGTCTCCAGCCAAACTGGAATTCCCTCTCGAGGGGCCAGAGAGCCGCTGAAAATCAATGCAGTGTGAGCGGATATTCGTTCACAGCAATCTAACCCTCAAGGCGCTTTCGTAACCGATCGGCAAGTCTGATGCACAAGGCGATTATGGTAAGGGTTGGGTTGGAGTGCCCGCTGGTTGGAAATACCGCACTGCTGCCGATGAAAAGATTTGACACGCCGTGCACCCGGCAATTCCGATCTACCACTCCGTAGCTCGGAGAATCATGCATTCGCGCAGTTCCGATGTGATGATACTGATCGGTCACGTGATTCGTCCATTCTGAGGAATCCTCCAGCACCCAGGGCTCCAAGGCTATTTCCCCGATACCGGCCTGCCGGAATTCTTCGGACAATGTCCGCGCGAATTGCCGGATCGTGTGAAGGGTCAGGTCGGTTAATCTCCAGCATACGTCGGCGCGTGGCATTCCGAGTGCGTCGGTCGTTTCTGAGAGAAGTATCCGGCTGTCCGGGTTGGGTTCCTGCTCAGAGGTTAGTCCGATTCTGATACGAGCGCCGGGAGCGAAGCTCCTCCTCCGCAGGGCGAAGTAATATGCGGGGAGCAGCACCGATATTGGATGCCGCATGGCCCTCAAGAATTTTGCCAGTAATTCTGGATGGAACTTTCCCTGACGTATAGCGACATAGACGTCTTTCGCATCCTGCAGGGTCGAGTCAGCCTGATCAAAAGTTGCGCCCATGGAGACGTTGAGCGTCTTATGCTTGCGTTGCCACTTTGGAGTGGCCGTGCATCGCACTGAGTATTTCACTCCGCGCTTGTGAAAAACATTGAACAGCCGCTGCGTTCTTGCCTGATCCGAAGAATTCAGCCAGCCAACAAACGCGCTGGGATGATCCTGAAAGAATCGTCCGACCAAGCCGCGCTCGTTGCCGATACCCGTCATTGCTTGTTTGTTATTGGCCAAAAGTAGCCGGGCGGTTTCGATACCGCCAACGCACAAAACAAAGGCTTGCGCTCGCAACGTCGCCCGGTGTCCCTTCAGCGAGCGCACTTGAATGCTGGCAACACGGTTTTGGTGCTCCTCCAGTTGGACTTCAGTTACATTGGCATGGAGCAAGAGAGTGCAGGTATTCGAGGTGCGAATGTCGGGCAGATAGTGCTCCCGTAAATTCGGCTTTGGGCTCCATTTTGAAAAGTGGTACCACAACTGTTCTCGATCAAATGAGGGTGGGCGAGTTCGCAAGTAGGCGAAAAGATCCGTGTCGAAATTCAGGTGATCCAAGAGCAAGAACCGGCATGCGCGTTCGTAGTATTGTCTCAATTCTTCGAACGCAATCGGCCAGCCGCTATGGGGAACCCATTCGCGCTTCTCAAAGTCGGAGGGCATTAACGGCAGGGTCTGGCCTCCCCACCTCGTGGTCGATCCACCTAAAATGCGAAACCTTCCCTGGGTGGAACCAGGATGGGGCAATCCGCTGATCGCCACGTCATAAAGCGCTTGGGTTGGGGGTTCAGGTTCCCGGCCTCCGCTCTCGACCAAAACCACGCTCATTCGCGTCTGAATCATTTCGGTGGCGATCGCAAGACCGGCTGCTCCAGAGCCGACGATGCATAGGTCAGAGACCAGTTCCAGGTTGCCGCTGATTGTCTCGAGATCGATAATCATGTGGGGATTATGCGGAATCAGGCGGGGCCACTCACGGTACTGGTTCGCTCCGTAAAGCGCGAACTCGGGACCATCACAGCCAAGAGTTGGTCTACAAATACGACGAATCGTTGTATCGCGAGGTCATCATAGGGGTCTGAATCAGTCTGCAGGACATTCGCATCAATGTGGCGGGAATCTGTGCTGGAAAAAAGGACAATGCCGTTTGCATTACTCCAAAGAGCAAATTGCAGCAGAAGAGAACTGATCGCCGATGGTTCGGTGAGGTCGATATTCATGCGGAGAGAGTGTTCTCGGGCTATCTGCGGGTGTTCATTCACTCCCTGACGAAGAGTTTCAAGGGGAACGAAGATGCTGTGGGTAATCACAAAGCGGCGGTCGCGGTGAGATAACTTCCGCACACTCCGGTCGATCGCATTGTCATTGAACTGTAGAACCTCGTACATTGCAGGCAACAAATCCGCGTCACCCTGAAGCTTGCGGAATGCGGACCCTACGCCAACATGCCGGATCTTACCTCGCTCGACCTGACGCAACAGCGCTTCAACGAGACGTTCACTGCTGGCGTCAGCGATGGTGCCTTCGTGCAGAAGAAAAAAATCGACATAATCCGTTCCCAGTTCTCGCAGGCTGGTCTCCAAACTCCGGATAGCCGCTTCTGGAGTGAAAGCGCCTGTTTTCACCATTGCGGACCCACGAGTTTTTGCTTTGCGCAGCAACCCGGGAAAAGGGCCCAGAACCTTTTTCAGCCCATTTATAAGGTGGACGTTTCCTGCCAAGCCGGAGGGAGGTTCAATGCCGAACTTTGTAGTCAGGGTCACGGCGTCGCGCTTTTGCCGAAGGAAGTCACGAAGAATTCCTTCAGTTCGTCCGAACCCGTACGTTCGTGCTACATCGTAGTGCGTGATGCCCGATGAAAAAGCATGTTCCAGAACGGCAAGTGCGTCTTTCCGGCTTGGGTGGAGGGTGAGTTGGACGCAGCCAAACCCCAGTCGGGACATTTCTACCCTCGTTTCGAGGAAGCAGACTTTCTTCATTGCTATTCCTGTTACACCCTTAGAGCTCAGGGGAAATTTCTGATTCGTGGCTGTTTGCTTTGCCGAGGAGTATATCTCGAAAGGGCGGGTGAGCCACACACGAATCCTGGACTACGTTAGCCGTTCTGATCCGAGACCGCAAATTTTATGGCGATGCAGGAGGGGCCGATACTGTGGTGGGAGTTGACCTCATGAACTCACGGGCGGGATAATGTCCTGCGCTCGTTCCCAGCGCCCCTAGATTCATCGCGAGCAACGCTCGAAAGCTCCATTGCGGAGACGGCATGACGACACTTGTTCACAGAGTTACGGTCTGCGCGGTTTTTTTCATTTCAATCTGCGCGCACGGGACGGGCCATGCCCTGCGCCCTCGTTTTGCCTATGTTGCCAACAATCAGGACGATACAGTCTCGATATTTGCGATCCGAAAGTCTGGGCTGCGCGCGGTGGGCTATGTTTACACCGGATCAGGAAGCAATCCGCGCGCGGTTGCGGTGACGCCTTCGCAATCTTTTCTGTATGTCGCGGAGGGCGATACGGGGATCGGCGGTTATGCGATCAACACCACTAATGGGAGCTTGACGCCGGTTCCGGGATCGCCGTTTTTGACCGGCACGGAATTCAGCATTCTGGTGCATCCGAACGGGAAGTTTCTTTTCACTGTGACTGGCGGCGGCGTCAGCATTTATGCCATCGATCCCAACTCCGGAACGCTGACTTCGATTCAGACTGTGTCCGGATACACGCCGATATCTGGGGCCATCGACTCGAAAGGCCGTTTTCTGTTTACCGCCAACGTGAACTCAAACAGCGTGTCCGCATTCACCATTAACCAAAGCACAGGAATGATCACGGCTGTGTCGGGCTCTCCGTTCACAACGGGCGCGAATCCACAGAGCGTGGCGATTGCGCCGCAAGATAAGTTTCTCTATGTTCCCGACGGGAATGGGGCCAGCGTGTCGGCCTATGCCGTCGACTCCGCAACGGGAGCGTTGACACAGGTGCCCGGTTCGCCTTTTGCAGCCGGCGAGATTCCGGTGGCCGCGGTCGCGAGGAAGTCGTTCCTCTATGTTGGGAATTCTTACGACAAAACCATCTCGCAATACAGCATCAATGCCACAACTGGTGTTCTGACGCCAATTGCACAACCGTTTTCCACGGGCAATTCCGGGCCGCTCGGATTGACCGTGAGCCCAGACGAGCCACTTCTGTACGTCGCCGATCATGACACCGACCAGGTAATTGTCCTCGGCTTCACGGAGACAGGGCTTCTCTTCAATGA
>Ga0182018_10000934_pt1 | contig 35893 bp, 33 predicted proteins | sample 812P2MmetaG_FD_120490 | JGI IMG/M metagenome (GOLD analysis project Ga0182018, IMG submission 120490) | Permafrost microbial communities from Stordalen Mire, Sweden - 812P2M metaG | ecosystem: Environmental > Terrestrial > Soil > Wetlands > Permafrost | place: Sweden: Stordalen | collected...
GCTGCCTGAGCGCCGCCCATCGGACGAGCGCCAGGCAGGGTCCCCATCGCCGGATGATTAGGCGGCAAAGGCAAATCGGTGATATCCACCAATTCGACGTCGAAAATCAGGTCGGCCTCGGCAGGAATCACCGGGTGTGCCGCATCCGGGCCAGCACGGCCGCGTGCCCCATACGCGAGCTGCCACGGAATGAAGATGCGCCGCTTGCCGCCAATCTTCATTCCTTCAAAGCCCTGGTCCCAGCCTGGAATGACCCGACCAAAACCTTGCGGAAAGCTGATCGGCTGTGGATCGCCCTGCTTGGGCTTGCCATCGGCGTCCAGCACCGGCTTTCCGTCCTTGTCCAGCACCGGCGCGCGCGGATGGTCGTTAGTAGAGTCGAATTTGTGCCCGTCGGCGGCCAGCCAGCCCGTGTACAGGACCTTGTACATCTTGTTCGGCTCTGCATCGGCGCCCGTACCGATCTTGATGTCCTGGTATTTCAGCGAAAAGGCTGTCTTCATCATGCCCGTCACCGGGGGAATCCCCGGGGGCAGCTTGAGCCCGGTTGTTGCCTGCGCAGGATGTGCACTTGTTGCAGTAGGCTTGGGGGCGGTGGCCGTGGGTGCGGATGGCTTGGCAGGCGATTGTGCGCTTGCGGCAACGGCGCTCGTCGCCAACAAAAGAATCAGAACAGAGTGCGTCATCGTAGGTTCAAACTCCATGATCTCTTCAACAGGAGTGTATCAAGCTTCATCCGCTCTTCAGCTGGCCAGCAATCCCGCCAGCAGCGCTGTTCGCGGAGCAAGATGCTCTAGAACGATCGATTCATGTGGCGCATGGGCGCCCTCGCCCACAGCCCCCATTCCGTCGAGCGTGGGAACCCCGAGCGCCGAAGTGAAGTTGCCGTCGGAAGCGCCTCCAGTTGCGGCTTCGTCCAACTGGAATCCCAACTCGGCGGCCAGAATCCGGGCTTGCCGATAGAGCCGCACCGTTCCCTGCGTTCGTTCCATCGGCGACCGATTGATTCCGCCTGTCACGGCAATTGCACAACGCTTGTCCGCCGCCTTGAGCCCCGCAAACTTGCGTTCCATCCGTGGCCCATCAGCCTTGCGGGAGATCCGTCCATCCACCTCCGCCCAGGCATGTGCCGGAATTACGTTCGTCTTCGATCCGCCGCCTGCCACATTAACACTCACCGTGAGCCCATGCTTCAGATCCGTCCAGCCGCTTACGCGCTCCACAACACGGGCCAGTTCGCGGACGGCATTCGCTCCCTTTTCAAAATCAACGCCCGCGTGCGCCGCCACCCCGGTCACTTCGATTCGCCAGTTGCCAGTGCCTTTGCGGGCTGTCTTGTAGGCAAGCCCCTGCGCCGGTTCCAACACGTAAACTGCTTCGCACTCGGCGGCAACCCGTTCGGTGATGGGCCGTGAGATCTCGCTGCCAACCTCTTCGTCGCTGTTCAGCAGCAGCACGATCTCCCGGTCCATGCGGCCAACCTCGGTCAGCATCTCAATGGCGGTCAAAGCCATGGCCACACCAGCCTTCATGTCCAGTGTTCCCGGCCCCCAAAGGCGACCATCCGCCAACCGGCAGGGAATGGTCTTGAGCGTTCCCAGCGGCCAAACCGTATCCAAATGCCCGAGGAGGAGAATCCGTCCAGGACGCTTCGCGGAGCCGGAGCCGGACTGGCGGCTGGCCAGCCTTGGCCCGAAGCGAACTTCGAGCACGTCTCCAAATTTGCGTTGCCGGTGCCTTTTCACGCGCCCTCCTAAGGCACGGGCGTGTGCTTCAGCCAATGCAACGCAAGCGTCCACACCATCTTTATCGTCAGAAGGTGACTCCGTCCGAACCAGTCGCTGACACAAATCGAGCAAGCCGGGCTGCTTACGCCGGGCGCCGGCAAGCAGTGCACGCATCGGGATGGGAGCATCGGGGGCGATCTGCATGAGTAAACCTTTCAGGACCTTACCAAAACCGTTTAGAAGCTGTTTCATAACCTGGTTTTGAAAGGGCACGACTTCAGTCGTGCCGAAATTGCAACAAAATCAGAGCTGGGCTTTAGCCCCTGAGGTCCGGTTCTTGAAGCTTTTCACCGCAAGCTGACCTTTTTTCGCAGCCTGTATAAATCCTGAGGGAACGCCCCGCGGCCACCAGGCCAGTTATGAAACAGGTACTAAGCGAAAGTTGGGAGCTAGCCCGCACTCAAGGGTGCCGCTGCTGGAAGCAGACTAAGCTCTGGCTCAGACCCCGGAGTCAATCGTATGGATCTCCCTTGAACTGACTCCCTGATTCTACGACGCTTAGTGTATTGCAAGATGCTCGGACCATCTTCATTTTTTCTTGATTCTTAGTGGTCTTTCAATCTCAGAGTGTGGCTAAATTGACACAGGACAGAGTTGGCTCATCCCGTCTAACCTAACAATTACGTCCAGTTTTCCAGGGCCAGGTTTCATAGCCCGGTTTTCCCTCAACCCGGAGAGCAAAGTTCTTGCCCAACCCCGCCCACCTTGAACAGACCATCGCTGAGCCCCTTGAGTTCACAGGGGTGGGGCTTCATTCAGGGGCACCGGTGACCATGCGCATGTTGCCCGCGCCCGCCGGATCGGGAATTGTCTTCCGCCGCACTGACCTGGACAACTTTGAAATCCCAGCCGTTGGCCGAAATGTGGCGAAAGTCAGTTACGCCACCAGCCTGATGCGCCAGGGCGTGCTCATTTCCACCACTGAACACCTTCTTTCTGCACTGATCGGCATGGGCGTGGACAACGTCATCGTCGAGTTGGACAACCTGGAGCTGCCCATTCTGGATGGCAGCGCATTTCCTTACGTCCAGGCCTTCCTTAATACTGGCATTAAAACTCAGCGCCGTCGCCGCGAGACCATCCGTATTTTGCACGACGTTGAGGTGCGCGAAGGCGACAAGTTCATTGGCGTCTATCCTGGCTCCGGTTACAGCATCCAGTACAGCATCGACTTCCCCGCGCCGATCGGCCAACAGCGGGCCATCATCGATTTGGCCACAGAGAATTACGGCGCTGCCATCGCACCGGCCCGCACCTTTGGATACAAGGCAGACGAGAAACGACTGCGCGACATGGGCCTGATCCGCGGAGTCGGACCGGAGAGCGCCATCATTTTAGGAGCCAGTGGCCCTGAGAACGGCCCGCTTCGCTTTCATGACGAGTATGTGCGCCACAAGGTGCTGGATCTGATTGGCGATCTGGCTCTTGCCGGACGGCGCATCGAAGGTCACGTCGTAGCCGAGCGCGCTGGCCACGCCATGCACACCGCCCTGGTCTCACGCCTGATGAAGGATCGTTCGGCATGGGAACTGGCCCACGTCCCCGTCGAAACGGAGCCGGTGGAAGAAACCAGCGCGGATTCTCTATCTGGCTACCCAATTGGCAGTCCAGCGTTGCTGGGCGCCTAGACCTTTCCTTTTGCAGCATCAGCTTCCCACAAGAAAAGAATCCGCATCGGCGTGGCCGCCGCAAAGCTTTTGCCTTCTTCGGCCAGTACACCAGTTTCGGGGTTGCGCGCAAACACGCTGATCAGGTTCGAGTCCTGGTTCGCCACCAGCATCCAGCGCTCCGTCGGATCCAGCACAAAGTTGCGCGGAATCTTTCCGCCGCAGTTCGAGCGGCCAATCGGCGTCAATGCCCCGGTCATCGGGTTGGCTTTGAAGCTGTAAAGGAAATCGTTATCGCGATTGGCGAAGTAAACGAATCGTCCATCCTTTGAGATCACTGTGTCGCATGCGCGCGTCATGCCGTGATAGCCCTCTGGCAGCAGGTCGATGCGAGTCACCAGGGTCAGGCTCCCGTCTGCCTTGCTCCATTCCAGAACATCCACCGTGGAGTCCAGTTCATTCACGCTGTAAGCAGTGTGCCCGTTCGGATGGAAGTGCAGCGTGCGCGGGCCCGCTCCGGCTTTGGAGTGATACGTTCCCGCAGGCGTCAGCATCGCTGTGGCCGCATTCAGTTGGTAGATGTGAATCATGTCGCCGCCCAAATCGTTGATGTATCCGAAACGGTTGTCCGGCGAGAACGAAGCAAAGTGCGCATGTGCGCTCTGTTGCCGATCGGTGTTGGGGCCGTGCACTCTGTAGTGCTCTGTCCACACCAGCGGGCTCAGGCTGCCAGAAGCATCAATCAAAAAGCTCGCCGCGCTACCGCCCCCATAGTCAGCCGAGATCAGTACCTTCCCGGTGTGATCAACAGCCACGTAGCAAGTACCAACACCGGCTGAATTCTGTTCGGATATTAGCTGCAGCTCTCCATTCGAAATGCGAAAGCTGGCTACCGCGCCGGTTGGCTTGCCGTTGAACGAATTTACCTCTGACGCGGCGAAGAGGTAATTCTTGTCTGGCGAGAGAGTCGCCGCAGTGGCCCACGCCACGCTGGGAACCTTCGCAGCAACTCCCGCGGGCGTCAACTCCCCCTTGATTGGGTCCCAGTCATAGACCAGAATTCCGTCCGGCGTTCCTGACGCAATAAAGACACGCTGCTTTGGCGAAGCAGCAAATCCGCGCGATGCAACGGAGGCAAGCGTTACGGCGGAAGCGGTCTTGAGGAAGTCTCGGCGAGTTTGCTTTTTCATGGCAGATGAGATTGTCGCCGATCAAGCGCCAACCGCGCCAGTCGACTGGAAGGATTGAATGCGGGTGCCCCAGGTCTCGTCCGCCGCGGCGTAGAGACCTGGGAGATTACACGTCCACAAGGGCGAAGTGCGACGGTGAGATCGAAATCAGGTCATCACCGCCCAAGGCTGAAGATCACATTCACCGTCGTCTCCATCTCCACTGGTGCGCCATCCAGCAGGTAAGGACGGTACCGCCAGCTCTTCACTGCATCGATTGCTGCCTGTTGCAGCATGAGCGGGCCGCCCGCCACGCGCAGATTCTCAATGGTTCCGTCCGTCGCGATCGTGGCCTGCAGCGTCACAGTGCCTTGAATCCCCGCCGCCCGGGCCATCGCAGGATACACAGGTGACGTCTTCCGCAGCGCCATTGCCTCCACCACTCCGGACGAAACGCGCATCGGGCCTTTCGCCTCAGCGCGCACGACTGGCCTGACGCTGGGTCCTTGAAATATCTTGCTTGTGTTGCCGCCATCCCCGCCATCGGGATTCCAGTTCGCCACATTATCAATCGCAGCGGGTTCCCTGCCGCTCGGTATGAAGATGTGTGTCGGAATCCGCGGCGGCGCCATGATGCGTGTACCCTGGATCTCCGACACAGACCGAGTGGGCTGCGCAGTCTGTTGCGTCGGCGGTTGAGGCGGTGCTGGCGTCTGCGGCGCCGTCATCAGGAAGGCAAGCGCCTGGCGCGGCAGGGCCTCAGGATAGATGAGCGGAATCAGGATCAGCGCAACCAGGATTGACCCATTCAAGATGAGGGTCGCGACCATCCAAAAGCGGCTGCGCGTGTGGATCCTGCCATTCGATTCGAACGTGGAGTCTTCAAACATGGCCTGCCTCCCGTGAAAGCGATTCAGCCGCTCCGGCCGGGACTCAGGAAGCCTTGCAAAGGCGCAGAGAGCTTGTCCGCTCCCCGCACCCATCAGGCGCGTGGAACGGGGCTCACGGCATTCCGCTCATCCCCATCAGAACCACTGTGATATGTGTAGACACCGAATCGTGAAGAAGTGTTCCCGCCCCCAAATGATTTGTAAATCTGCTGACGCATCCCTTCGCGATTTCATTTGCTCTTCCTCACAAGCAGAAAGGGCGTTCGCCACGGCGAACGCCCTTTCGTGCAATTGACCCAATTGTCGCTATTCCGGCAACGTGAGATTGCCCTTCACTTTAAAGGTTCGCGTCAGCACCGGTATGCCGGTATGGGGCTGTCCGGAGCCAACCGAAACTGAGTATTCGCCCTCGGCAACCATCGGTTCTCCAGCCGCACTCACCATGCTCATATCTCGCGGGCTCAGCTCAAAGCGAACCTTTTGCGAGGCGCCTGCTTCCAGGTGAACTCGCTGGAATCCACGCAGCGCCCGCATTGGCGCGCCGGGAACGTCAGGGAACTCGAGATAGAGTTGCGCCACCACGTCGCCTGGCTTTTGGCCGGTATTGGTAACAGCGGCCTCAACGGTCACCGTGGTGCCTGCCGGTATCGTGTTGTTTGGACCCGTGAGCCCCCCATACGTGAAGGTGGTGTAACTCATGCCATAACCGAATGGATAGAGCGGTGTCCCTTCAAAGTAGCGGTATGTGCGGTTCTTCATCGAATAGTCTTCGAACGCCGGCAATTGGCTCACGTCCTTGTAGAACGTGACGGGCAGCCGGCCTCCGGGGTTGTTGCGGCCTGAGAGCGTTTGCGCCACAGCCGTGCCGCCTTCCTCGCCGGGATACCACGCCTCGAGAATGGCGTTGGCGTGGTCCTTGGCCCAGTTCACCGCCAGCGCGCTTCCGTTGGTGAGCACCACCACCAAGGGCTTGCGTGCAGCGGCAACAGCCTCAAGGAGTGCCTGTTCGGGCTTGGGCAGGTCGATGCTGATGCGGTCGCCGCCTTTGAAGCCCTCCTCGTTGACCTGCATCTCTTCGCCTTCAAGCTCGCTGGTAATGCCAACAACGGCAATCACAACATCAGCCTTCTTTGCCGCGGCAACCGCTTCCGGCGACGGGGTTAGATCAACCTTGGCCCAAATCAACCGTGCCACTGTATTCGTGCTATCCGGCCCCGCGTATTCCACGCGCAGCGCGTAGGCTTTGCCCTTTTCAAGGTGAACTTTGCCCAGCTTTGCCTCCGACTCGTTTGTCATCCGCGAGGTCGCCACAATTTTGTCATCGACCAACACCCGCGTAAATCCCTGGCCGAGCATCCCCAACTTGTAGTCCCCTGTTTCCGTAGGGGTCAGAGTCGCGGTCCAGCGCACGCCGAGATTCGGCTTGCCTAGCGCCTCCGACGGCAGCGTCTCAGCCGAGAGGTTGATGTTGGCTGCAGTGCGGGTGGCCAGCGGAGTCGGCTTAGTCCCGATCGTACCAGTCGAATACTCCACCTTCACGCCCGGTTTGCCGTCTGTCGTCAGCAATTCTGCGGGAATCGGGCTGCCGTCGTTGCTCAGGAACTGCGTACCCGGTACGTAAGTGATTTGGGCATCGGGAAACTCATTGCGAATGCCCTCCAGTATCGAAACCGTGTGGTTGGGAATGCCCGTGTAATTCCCCAGCAGCACGCGTGTCTGATTCGCCAGCGGACCAACCACCGCGATTTTCACGCCCCCGGTCTTCAGTGGGAGCGTGCCATCGTTCTTCAACAGCACCATCGCCTCGTTGGCAAGCTTGCGGGCAAGCTCACGATGCGCGGCGCTATCCAGCTCCCTCTCGTCAATCTTCGAATACGGCACCATCTCCGGCGGATCGAACATGCCCAGCTTCATCCTCGCCGTGAACAGCCGCGTCAGCGCAACGTCGATCTCGCCCTCTTTCAGGAACCCTTGCTTCACTGCATCCAGGTAAGGCCTGTAATCGTGATCGTCATTCACCTTGGCGAAGAAGTCGCCGCACTCGTTGTCCATGCCACGCTGTAAGCTGATCGCTGAGGCCTCGGGTTGCGTTGGCTTGAAGTGGTGGCCGCTGAAAATGTCGACCACCGCTCCGCAGTCCGACACCACGTAGCCCTTGAATCCCCACTTGCCGCGAAGCTGATCCTGGAGCAAAAACTCGTTGGCGCACGCCGGCTGCCCGTTGATGCTGTTGTAGGCACACATCACTGAATCGGCGTTGCCCTCTGTCACGGCTGCACGGAACGCGGGCAGATAAGTGTCTACTTCATCATGCTTGCTCACCGTCACGTCGGCCATGTGCCGGGTCGATTCCGGCCCGCTGTGGACGGCAAAGTGCTTGGGCGTCGCGATCACGCGGTAATAGTGCGGATCGTCACCCTGCATGCCGGTCACAAAGGCGACACCCATCCGCGCTGTCAGGAATGGGTCTTCGCCGTACGTCTCCTGGCCGCGGCCCCACCGCGGATCGCGGAAGATGTTGATGTTGGGCGCCCAGAAATCCAATCCTTCGAAAATGTTGCTGTGGCCGGCACGCACATCCTGCGCATGCTTGATGCGGCCCTCAATGCTGATGGCCACGGCCATTTCATGAATGGCCGGCGCGTCAAATGTCGCGCCCAACCCAATGGGCTCAGGAAATTCTGTCGTTCCATTGACGGCGACGCCATGCAGCGCTTCGCTCCACCAATCGTAGGAAGGGATATTGAGCCGCGGAATCGCGCGCGCCTGGTTCAACAGTTGAGTGCCCTTCTCTTCAAGAGTCATCCGGCCAACAAGATCCGCAGCCCGCTGATCCGCTGGCAGGTTGGGGTCTAGATATGCGGGCTTATCGGTACTCTGTGCCTTCGCTGCAACGCTGATCCCACAACCCAGAATTGCTGCCGCTACCATCAAATTTTTCAGGCCCTTCATCCTATCCCTCATGGGCGGGGAGAATCGTTCACGATTCCCGGTCACATTTAAATGCTGACCCACCCTCCGGATGCCAACGTTAATGGCCGTGGGAAGGCACTGTCAAGCTGAGCTGAAACCCTGTTTCTTTTCATTGAAAAATCGCTTTATTTCAAATCGTTCACTTTGCAGCTGAAGCCATGTGCCAAGCGCTCTCCTGAAACCAGCATCCGCAAAAGATGTAACCTTTCTCCTTCAACCGCCGTAAGCATAGATAGGAAGGGAAGGGCGGATGCAGAGCGAACCGAGCGACGTCCTGAATGAGTTTCGACAAGGCAGTGTGGCCGCGTTCGAGACTCTTTTCCGCCTTCATCAGCGCGCAGTCTACGGCTGGATTCTGCGCATCGTCCGCAATCCGGCAACAACCGAGGACCTGACGGTGGAAACCTTCTGGCGCATTTACCGGGCCCACGCTCGCTTTCAGCCCTCGCATGGCTTTGAAGCATGGGCGCGGCGCATCGCCACAAATGCGGCGCTCGATTGGTTGAAGCGTGCTCGGCCTGAGACTGAGTTGGATGCCGAGATTCCAACTCGGACCGCGGCCGACCCAGCCATAAGCGCGGAGCTTCGCGCCAAAACCGCGCAGGCTTTTCAGCGATTGCCGCCGAAGTTGCGCATTGCGGCGATCCTGTCGGTCGTCGAGGAACGACCGGGCAAAGAAATTGCTGAGGCGCTTGGTATCTCCGTCTCGGCGGTAAAACTGCGTGTCTTTCGCGCGCTTCGATCACTCAGAAAGGACCTTCAACAACAGGGGATCACACCATGAATGCAAACGATGAGGACAAGATAAAGCAACTGTTGCAACAGGCTCTGCCTCGGGTTGAAGGTGATCCTGAGCCAGATCGTGATCTGTGGGCCGCAATGCTGCGACGGCTCCATGCCCGGCCAGCGACGCCACCCTTGATCTCCTGGGCATCGCTCGATTGGGCGCTGCTGGCTGCACTCGTTCTGTTCGCCGCCGCGTTTCCGGCGTCGATCTCTGTGCTCTTTTACTGCCTGTAAACAGGCGAGTTCCGTTGCTCGCCGACAAGGAGGAAGTTATGAATACCCATCCCTATCTCCGCGCTTACCTGGCCGGAATCTTTGTGCCCACGCTCGTATTGCCACTGATTCTGGCCGCCTTTGTGGTGCTCCGCCTAGTGCTTGCCGCGCCGTTTCCTGTCGAGAGGTTCCTCGTCTTTCCACTGGCGCTGGTCCCCACGTTGTTCGGGCTGTGGAACATGCTCCACCTCGCATCCCATGAGAGCACGCATTTACCCATCGGCCCGCATGGGGCAATTCTCCCGCTCATCGGCGCGCCAATAGGAGCCACAGTGGCCAGTTACCTAGGCGTGCTGCACTTTGGCGCACACGGTGTCTCCGTCTTCCAATGCGTCCAGATCCCTTACGTGGTGCTGCCGTTTTTCATCCTGGCGGCAATGGCCGGCTACTACCTGGTTTGGAAGTACATCGTAGGCTTTGTGAACCGCGTCCTGGGCATCGCCTAGAAGCCGTAAGCCTTCCCAGCCCCACACCACGAGCGAGCAGCAAGTTGCTGAAAGCCTGCGGCTAAAAGCTGCAACCTGAAAGCTGACGGCTGAAAGCTAGAAGCTAAGCGCTCCCAGCTTTCTCGGGCGCGAAAAAATCCGCCAATCCCGCGCGATGGGCGTGAGCGGCCATCGACGATTGAATCTCCAGGGCCAGTTCCAACGCGTTGCGGCCTTGACGAGCTGTGACCCGCGGTTCGCGGCGCGTGCGCACTGAATCGAGAAACGATTCAATCTCCAGCCGCAGCGGCTCACCCGGCGTCACCGGCGGCTTTGCAAATGAAAGGCCAGGAGCCGGTCCGGTCGGCGCCGTTAATGAGGCAATCAGTGCCGGATCGAGCTTGGCCGATGCTGCGAATTGCGCAATCACAGCAGGATCAATCTTACCCGCAGCGAGTGCCGAAGCCAGGTGCTGCGGAATGAGCGCGCTGATGTGCGGGGGCAGAGACGCAAGCAGGTTGGGAACGGCGCCCTCGTTGGCAATTCCGGAATCCACACGAATCACAAGCAAGTCCTGCCGGGCATAGTCGATGGAGACGTATTGCCGAGGCTCAAAGAACCGTAGCTTGCGCACTTGCTCCGTGGAGACGCGCGATGCCGTGAAATTGGCAACGCAGCCGGACTCAAGTTCCACGCGGACGTTGGCGATGTCCACCTTGTGCGAAAGAATCGGCAAACCAACGGCCCGCACCTCGCGTACGGGCGAGTTGGCAAAGGTCAGCACGATGTCCAGGTCGTGGATCATCAGGTCCAGCACAACATCCACATCTAGCGATCTTGGAGTAAAGATGGAGAGCCGGTGTGCCTCAAAGAACATGGGCCTGCGCAGTTGCGGCTGCACCGCCAGCACCGCTGGATTGAATCGCTCCAGGTGGCCCGGCTGCAAAATGCGTTGATGCTTGGCAGCCAGCTCAAGCAATTCGTCGGCCTCTGCCAGGCTCCCGGCCAGAGGCTTTTCTACCAGCAGGTCCAGTCCCGCGTTCAATAGTGCAGAGGCCACCGCGTGATGATGTACGGTAGGCACCGCAACGGTGGCTGCATCCAGCTTGAGATTGGCAGCGAGTAACTCGTCAACCGTCGAGTAGACAGGAAGTGAGTACTTGGCCGCGGCCTCGGCCGCCCGGGCCGGGTCGGGCTCCACAGCAGCCACCAGGGCGACGCCCTGCCCTTCCGTCTCCAACTCGCGATACACGCGAAGGTGGTTGCGTCCAAAGGCGCCTGCACCGGCAACCGCGACCCGCAAAATGGGTTCGCCGGCTATTGCGCCGCCCCGGCTTCCGGCGCTTTGGACTGGACAGCTTTCAGGCAGCGGCTGTAAAGCGCGAGCAGTTGCGCTACCTGCTCCTCCGTCTTGGGCGCGGATGCGCCACTGAATCCCGTTGATGGCACGGCAGTCTTGCCCACGCCAGCAGTGGCAGCCACAAATTTCAACAAATCGAGAGCGATATCTTCATTGCGCCGGGCGCCAAGTCCCGCATTGCTAAGAGCATCCATCCTGAATCATCTCCAAAGAGGATGCTACCAGACTGAGGGTTTCCTGCTCACCTTGCGCCTGCCTGACCTGCGGGCCTCCGCTCTCCGCGCTACTCTTGAACCATGCACACGGCTTACATCGGCTTGGGCGCAAATCTTCCCAGCACCGCAGGTCCCCCTGAGGTCACTCTCGCCGCTGCCGCTTTGCGCCTTGCGTCCCTCGGCCGCGTCGCTGCTCGCTCCTCTCTTTACAGCACCTATCCCGTTGGATTCGCCCATCAGCCCCGCTTCGTCAACGCCGCCATTGCACTCGAAACCGATCTTGCCCCGCAGACCCTGCTCAACGGCCTTCTCGCCATCGAGCTCGAATTCGGCCGCGACCGCTCGGCAGGAATCGCCAACGGCCCCAGGACGCTCGACCTCGACATCCTTCTCTTCGACCACGTCAACATCAGCCTGCCCGGCCTCGAAATCCCTCACCCGCGCGTGGCCGAGCGCGCCTTCGTCCTCATCCCGCTCCGCGAGATAGCCCCGCATGCCATTGACCCCGGGACCGGAAAAACCGTGACACAATTACTCCACGGACTGTTCCCCCCCTCTGAGGGCGATAGCAATGCGGTGGTTCAAATTCAAGCGGATGACTGGCAGACTGGCCCTGACGGCAATGGTGCTCGCGCCGACGAGCCTGCTCGCACAGAGCCCGGCAAGCTTCACACTCACCGTCGAGGATAGCCGAGGCGTCGTACTCCCCGGAGCCACCGTGCACGATTCAGCCGGGAAGTTGTTGGGACATACTGATTCGAACGGAAAGCTGACAGTTGCATGCACCACTCCCTGTAGCCTGCATGTCGCCGCCTCTCAATTTTCCGAAAAGGTTTTGCAAATCAGCAGCGCAACAACGGTCCGCCTCGAGCTGGCTGCCCACGCCGAGCAAGTCACGGTCACCGCCTACCGCGCGCCGCTGGGTTCGCTGGAAAGTCCGGCCACGACGCGCATGCTCTCTGAATCCGCACTGAACTCGACAGCGTCCGTTACGATGGATGGCCAGTTGCGCGAGCTTCCCGGTGTCGAGCTCTTCCGGCGTTCGAGCTCGCTCGTCGCCAACCCGTCATCGCAAGGCATGAGTCTGCGCGGCCTCGGGTCCACTTCGGCCAGCCGAACACTGCTTACTGAAGATGATGTGCCGTTGAACGACGCCTTCGCCGGAACGATTCACTGGCTGGAGAAAACTGAGCTTTCCATTCAGCGCATCGAACTCGTGCGCGGCGGTGCCAGCGATCTTTACGGATCAAGCGCCATCGGCGGCGTAGTCAACGTAGTCCCTGTGCGGCCCAGCGCGGACAAGCCCACCTTCGAGTTGATGTCCAGTTACGGCGCGGAAAGCACCTACGACGACAGCCTGCGCGTACAGGCCAAACATGGCCCCTGGGGAGTTCTGGCAAGCGGTGGCACCATCGGTACCGACGGCTTCATTCAGGAAGCTCCGTCCCAGAGCGGTCCCGTAGATATTTCCAGTAACGTTCACAGCCAGAACGGCGCGCTGTTGGCCGAGCATGATTACGATGCTTTGAGGCTCTTTGTTCGCGGCAGCGGATTCAACGAAGCGCGGAACAACGGGACTCCCTACCAAACCAATGGAACTCGCCTGTGGCGATACGCAACTGGAGCGGATTGGAAAGGCCCGCGCGAAGCCTCGTTGGTGACGCGCTTCTATGGTTCCACCGATCACTTCCGCCAGACGTTCTCCAGCATCTCCAACCTGCCCATCTTCGGCAACGCTGCGTGCAGCTTTCGCTGCGGCGAGATTCCATCCAAGTTCTCACTGACGCCCAACAATGAACTCGGCGCAGTAGCGCACTGGAACCAGCCGCTGACAGCGGGACTGCTGCTGGTCATGGGCGCCGATACCCATGACGTCCGCGTCTGGGACCAGGAACAGAGCTATGGCTCCTCCACCGCACTGACAAACCTGCACGACCATCAGCGCGACTCTGCCGTTTACGCAGAAGTCATGGACGGGTACAAAGCCTGGACCCTCACGGCTTCCGCACGGATGGACTGGTTCCAGAATTTCGACGGACATGGACTGCTTTGGAATGGCTCCAGTTGGGGCCCGAACCCAACCCAGCCCACGCAATTCAACCAGCACTTCTTTGATCCGCGTGTCGGCCTCTCTCGCAAGCTCTTTGATCATTGGGCACTTTCCGCGTCGGGCTTCCGGGCCTTTCGCGAGCCCACGCCCAATGAGCTCTACCGCTCAACGCAAGTGGGAAATCAGCTGACCAAACCCAACGGCAGCCTGCTCAGTGAGCGCGCAACGGGTTGGGAAGCAGGGCTGGCTTCTGAATACCGCTGGGGCAGCGTACGCACCAGCTACTTCCTCACCCAGGTCAATCGCCCCATCACCGCGGTCACCACCAATCCCAACTCCTCGCCGATTCTGCTGATGCGCGAAAACCTGGGCCAGATCGAGAGCCGCGGCGTCTCGATCGACTATGAGGTTGCCCCGCTGCGCTGGCTGGCCGTCGATGGCGGCTATCAGTTCGCCCAGGCCACGGTGACCCGCGGCACGCAGGACCTGGGCAACTGGATTCCAGAAGTAGCACGCAATCTCGCCACCATGAACGTGAGAGCATTTCGCCCTGCCCTGGGGACCGTAAACCTGCAGGGCCGCCTCAGTGGGCGGCAATATGACGATGACGCAAACGTCTACCAACTGCACGGCTACTTCCGGCTTGACGCTTACGCCTCGCACGACTTTGGCACGCGCGTGCAAGTCTTCGCCGCGGGAGAAAACATGCTCAACCGCCAGATCGAAGTCGCCAAGACGCCCACCACCACATTGGCGACTCCCCGCGTTGCGCGCGCCGGCATTCTCCTTCGATTAGGACGCGATAAGAAATAGCTGCAGGCCGGCCCGTTAGAATCACAACGTGACCTCGCCCTTCAAAATCATTGCGAACACCGAAGCCGGCAGCCGCCGAGGTCAGCTCTCCTTGCCTCATCAGATCGTGGAAACCCCAGTCTTCATGCCGGTGGGCACCGCGGGCACCGTGAAAGCCGTCCCTCAGGACGTGCTTGAGTCGTTGGGCGCGCAAATCATTCTCGGCAACACATACCACCTTTACCTGCGCCCCGGTCACGAGCCCATCCGCCGCATGGGCGGGCTGCACAAGTTCATCAGTTGGCCACGTGCCATCCTGACTGACTCCGGCGGCTTCCAGGTCTTCAGCTTGAGCGCGCTGCGCAAGGTCAGCGATGAGGGCGTTCGCTTTCGCTCGCATCTCGATGGCAGCAGCCATTTCTTCACGCCCGAGCACTCCATGGACGTGCAGATCGCTCTCGGTGCCGACATTGCCATGGCCTTCGACGAGTGCACGGAATACCCCGCTGACCGCAGCCGCGCAGAAGAGAGCCTGCGGCTCACCATGGCCTGGGCACGCCGATCGCTCGATCATTTTCGTGCGCATCGCGACGAAGTTCCGTGGCGCGATGAATTCGTAGGCCGCAATCAAAGCTTGTTTGGAATCGTGCAGGGCGGCATGTACAAAGATCTGCGTCGCGAAAGTGCGGAGCGCCTCATCGAGATGGACTTTGACGGCTATGCCATCGGCGGCTTGAGCGTGGGCGAGCCCCGCGACTTGACCACGGAGATGATCTCCGAAGTGTTGCCACTGCTGCCCGCCGACAAGCCGCGCTACGTGATGGGCGTCGGGTACCCGGACGAGATTGAGCAGTATGCCCGCATGGGCGTGGACATGATGGATTGCGTGTTGCCCACACGGGCCGCGCGCCACGGGCTGCTCTTCACCAGCGAAGGGCGCCTGAACATCAAGGGCAAGAGATATGCGGAGGATCAAGGACCACCCGATCCCGGCTGCGAGTGTATGGTTTGTCGTCGCTACTCGCGCGCCTACCTGCGCCACCTGATGCATGCCGGTGAGGCGCTTTCAGGCACGCTCAACTCAATCCACAACCTCGCCTACTACCTGGGAATCATGGAGCGCGTTCGCACGAGCCTTCATCCTGACGGCTGGGTGCCTTGAAAGGGCACGACTAGGTCTTTGACCGCTTGTTGTTGTACCAAAATTGGGTGCCCCACCCTCGGCGCGCCTCTGTTTTTGCGCCTAGGGTGGGATACCACTGCACTCAATCGCAACGCACGAAATCACGCGGTCAGAGAACTAGATCGAATTCCGAGCCCCTCTTGATTGGATTTGGAAAGGAATCACTTACCAAGAAATTGCGAAGGTCTTGTAACAGGGCATGACTTCAGTCGTGCCGAACAAGCTCCAAAATTGACTTTGGGCTTTAGCCCCTGCGTGAATTCGCCATCCGCAAGTCTGAAAGCACCCTATGCTGTGGCTTGCCCGGGAGCCACACCCGCCGCAGCTTTCAATCCGGTAGCCAACGAAACCACCGCGCTTGCCCACAGAATGATTCCGGTTCCCAATGCCGCGGTTCCTTGCATCTCGTTCACAGGCACGAATACCGCACTGGCCAAGGCCCAACCCACCAGCACAGTCCCCGTCACATAATGCTGGGCGTAGTGAAACAACTTGGCCAACGGAAACATGTGCAGCCCGACGATCAACGTAATGGCGGATGGAATGTAGGCGTCGAAATGCAGCCTGCCCAGCGTGAATGCGGTGACAGCGACAGCGATCCACTGGATTGCATTGACCCAACCGAATGCGCGCCCAATCGCAGGATCGTCGGGCACCCGTGGCCAGCGCTTTGCCTGGCGCATCAGGTAAGCCGCCGTGAGCAGCAGCGCCAGCATGCCCGAAACCGTTCCAGCCACGGTGGCTGGTTTGATGAGCTGCTTTGCCGTGAGGGCCATGAAAATCCAGCCCGTTCCAAAGCAAGCGACGAAGATTACGCCGATCGCCCTGCCGCTGAGTTGATTTACAGTGGGGAAATTCTTCATCACGTTTCTCCTTATTGTTGCTATGCGTTGATCGCGCCGCCCAGCAGCCGTTTCAGCGCCTGAATGTATTCGGTCAACGCCTCACGTCCAACTTCGGTCATGCGATAGAGGGTCTGCGGTTTGCGCTGGACGAACTTCTTTTCCACGGCGATGTAGCCGGCTTCTTCCAGCTTGAGGAGTTGCGCGCCCAGGTTGCCGTCCGTCGACCCGGTCTTGGAGCGAAGCCAGGTGAATTCCGCTTCCTCCACTCCAGACAGCAGTGACAACAATGCCAGACGCAGCTTCCCGTGAATAACAGGATTCAGCTCCGGCAACTCAGCCATGGGAGGCATCCTGTTTGCGTCCGCGCGCCTCGCACATCATTCCATACGCGCCAAAGACAATCTGACAGAAAAAGATGGCGACGAGAAAAGCGATCGACGTTCCAGTGTCAGAGGTAAAACAGGAAACGACGGCCGCCGCCCACCACACCACCGCACACCCGAACTGCATTCTCCATTTCAAAATCATGCTCGACGTTGCATTTGCTGTGCCAAGCATGGCCCCGATGATGGCCACGAACACGTGCAGGTTGTATCTGCCGCTCGCGCCGAGTGAACATAGAAGGGTAAACATCGAGATGCCCATCGCAATCCAGATCGCGCGCATGGCTCGGACACTTGTGGTCATGGGGCGGCTCCGTACCTTGCGTGTGATAAGAACCATCATCAGGACACAGGTAGCGATCATGGTCACCGGCCAGGCCAGCGGGCTTTCGCTGATTGCGGACCAGGCAATCGCGACGTAATAGGCCACACCCCAAAGAAGGAACGTCCAACCCCAGCTTTCAGTCGTGCGGCGGCCTTCAGCAATCATGCTTTCTATCAGGCTCAGCCTGTCCTTCAGTTCCAGTTCTTCGGTTTCTTCTGTCAAGATGGTTCTCCTCGTAGTAAGTGGAAGTCGTGTTTACGCGTATTCCCAACGGCGGGCGATCCTGCGGGCGATGGCGAACAGCACGATGCCAATGGCCAGCAGCACGGCGACCTGCGGCCAAAGTGCGCTCACGGGCAAGTCGCGCCAGAAGACTTTTGTGAATCCGTCAATGGCCCACGCGTTGATGGTCCACAATCCAGCCTTCTGCATTGCTTCCGGCATCAGAAAGCGGGGAAACATGCTGCCACCGATCGCGGACATGACAAGAATCGCCAGCGTGGAAAGAGCGCCCAGTTGAGCGCGTGTGTGGCAGATGCTGGCCAGCAACATGCCAAAGGCCGCGACGGCAAACGCAGTGCACAGGCCCATCACGATAAAGCCAGGAATGTGGCTGAAGAAATCCAGCTTGAAGACGGACCACGCCCAGAGAAACATCACGGTCAATTGTGTGAAAGCGAGCAGGATGTTGAACACCAGCTTGCCCGCCAGCAGCCCCGTCATACTGATTCGGGAACTGAGCACGCGGTCAAGAGCGCCGCTCTCGGCTTCATCCAGCAGTGCGCCGGCCGAGCCGCTCGCTGTGAAAAGCAAAAACATCACGCCGATGGCGGCAGCATAGAAGGCCACCATCGGATTCTTCTTGTTCTCGCCAACTACCGATCGGTTATGAACGGCGATGAGCCCGCCACCGGAGGCGGAGGATGCCGGACTCGCCCCGTCGGCGGCTTGCTTACTCTCAATCTTTCGCAGTTGATCGAGGTTGGCCTCCATCAACTTGCGCTGTTCCGGGGTGAATCCGCCGATGTATTGGTCCGTATATTTCATTCCCTGCTCGGCCATCGCCTCGGGCATGGCGGTCATGGCTGCCTTCTGCAACAGACCCCCGACCATCTGCGGAGCAATCATGTCGCTGGCATCGTTAAGCAGTTCGATGGCTGGCCCGGACTCATTGGTCGATTTCCCGCCGAAGGAGAAAGGATGGTCGCCGAAACCATGCGGAACGATGAGGGCAACCGAGACATCGCCAGCCTTGACTGCAGCTTCAGCAGTCTCCGCCGTGTAGTTGAAAGGCGCGGGTTGATCCTTTGTCGGCGCGGGCTTGGTATTCACGACCAAAGAGCCGTCGCTCACAAGGCCTTGGACAAGCTTTTGCGATGCGCGGCTCTGGTCCTGATCGACCACAACGACCTTGATCTTCGATACCGAGTCGTGTTGGCCACCAAAGATGACGGCAAAGATCGAGAAGAAGGCAATGGGAACAACAAAGCTGAGCACCAGCGAGACCCGATCGCGGCGCAGAGCAACCATGGCGGTACGTACGATAGGGAAGATCAATCGCGTAACTCCCTTCCAGTAAGGTGCAGAAACACTGACTCAAGGTTTGGACGGCGCAGCGACAGGTCAACCAGTTCAAGGCCGGCTGCGTTTGCGCCATCAAGCAGACTCGCAATTTCATTCGGATGCTCGATGGTGAATTGAGCCGTTCCCTCCACCAGGCGCCCGCCTCGCTCGGTCACCCATGCAGTGACTTGAGCCTCCGGGCCTTCAAGGCGTGCCAGCACCTGGCTGCGCGAAGCAAAGGCGCTATGCACAAGAGCTTCCTTGGTATCGAGCGCAATAATCCGGCCGTGATCGACGATTGCGATTCGATCGCACAGCCGTTCCGCTTCTTCCATGTAGTGTGTTGTGTAGATGATGGTCATTCCCTTGGCGCGGAGGGCCTCAATCATCTCGAAAATGCGATTGCGCGATTGCGGATCGACACCCACCGTTGGCTCATCCATCAGCACCAAACGAGGCTGATGAATAAGCCCGGCCGCCATGTTGAGCCGCCGCTTCATCCCCCCGGAGAGATTCCGCGTCAGCGCGCTTGCCCGGTCCTGCAGTGCGGCCCAGTCAAGGCTCCATGCAACTGCATCTTCGAGCTTTTTGCCGGCGAGACCGTAATAGCTCCCAAACGCGCGCAGATTCTCTGCGGCGGTCAATCGAGGATAAAGGGCCAGCTCCTGCGGAACCCATCCCAGGGCCGCACGGGCCGCGGCGGATCCTGCCGCCGCGCCAAAGACTTCAATCCGTCCGGCATCTGGAATCACCCGGCCTGCAATAGCGCGAATCAACGTGCTCTTGCCTGCACCGTTTGGTCCCAGCAGTCCCAGACATTCGCCGCTCTGGAGCTTCAGGGAAATGCCATCGACACCGATCACTTGACCAAAATGCTTGACCAGTGAATCAACCTCGAGCGGCAACACAGCTACCGGTGCGGGACGGTCTGACGAGAGGTTAGCGTTCATGCGTGCTCCGTTGCCTTTCTCCCGAATTGTCGCGGGAAGTTGATTCTTGCGGTGCGTTGCCGAGCCAGCTTAACTACGCGAACCACGAACACAGAGAACTCTATTTTATAGAGTTAAAGAAGTCAAGAGTTATTTTCCTGCCATTTTTTGGTGGCTTTGCGCAGGATGCGCTTGCTCTTACTTGCCCAGTTGTTTCACAAAAAAATCGGCCATGATGTGGTTGGCCTCTTGTGCTTCCGGCAGCAGAGGGTCGTACCAGAATGCGTGTGTGAGAGCGTCGAAGACGACCAGGCGGGCGTCGACTCCTGCGTTCACATAGGCACGGTGCAGGTTGACGGTGCCGCTGAGCAGCATGTCTCGCGTGCTGGTGACGAACAGCGAAGGCGGCAGGCCATGAAGATCGCTGTAAATGGGCGAGAGGATGGGGTCTCTGGCGTCAGTTCCGCCCACATAGTAGCCGTCGTGCGGTTGCGATGTTGGCGGATCGAGTGGTCCGGAGAAACCGCGCAGTCCATAGAGGGCTATCGAGTCGCCGTTGCGGGCAAAATCGCCCATGCCGCTGAAAATGCCGAGCGCTGCAGGCATGGGCAGGGCAAGCTGCTTGATCCTCGCGGCCACCTCGGCGGTTAGGTCGGCGCCCGCGGAAGTCCCGTAGATGACAATGTGATCGGGCTTGTAGGTTTTGAGCAACTCCTTATAGACGGCTACCGAATCGTCGACTGCCGCGGGGAAGGGGTGTTCGGGGGCCAGTCGGTAGAGCACGGCAACGACCGTGATCTTGGTGAATCCGGCGATCGGAATCGACTCTGTATACGATCCCGAGTCCGAGTTGAAGCCGCCGCCGTGGAGGTTGAGCAGCACCTTGTCGCGATTGGCCTCAGGCTCACCCGCAGGCGTGATAATACGCACCGGCACTCCGGCGATCTTGTCTTCCACAAGCTGGTTGGGGCATAGCCTGTCCCAGGCCTTTCGGACTAGGGCGGTGTATTCATCGGTGAGCCTGCGCCGCTCCTCGAGCGATTGCGGCGGAGCTTGATCGGGGACGGCGCGCCCCAGCATCAACTGCGCCTGGGTGCTGATGGTTGCAGGCACCGGGACCACGCGCGTCACGTGCGCCGTGCCCTGCTCATCGATGTAGCTGGTGTCGCGATTGGGAGCTTCAGCGGCAGTCGTTGGCTGCGGAGCGGTTGCGGGGGTGGGGGCGGGCTGCTGCGCAATAAGTGCTGCCGATGTAAACAGGAGAAGTAAAGCGGCGTGACGAGACAATGGGGACATCGAGTCAGTTCCTCATTTTTGAACCGTGATTGATTGACGCACGTTCCGGCATCGATCCACGGAACCCGTCCACGATATCAGAGGACGGAGGGAGAGCGCCGACTGCACGCTCCCCCATCGCCCACTTCCCTTCTCTCATATTGATATCAGTGCGGAATCACCAGCAACCTCGTCTCCAGCGGCATCTCCGTCAGCCGGTCAATCGCCCGACGCAGCTTGTAGCTGAGGACGCGGACACTCATCCCAGCAACACGGCCGCCTCAGGGTAGGTGTTCTCCTGCTGCACCACCCGGCTCAGCATCTGGCGGTCCAGCGATCCGAGCCGGCCCTGACACTTTTCCATGTCGAGAACGAAGATGACGGCGTCCTCGAAGGCGCGAACGGGGCGGCTGGAACACCCCCTGGTCAATCGGTTCACCCGGAATCGCGCACTAAAGACGAAGCAACCTCCGGATCGGCAACAAACTGAAGAATCGTTCAGAACGCCACCCACGGTAAACTCATCGATACGGGGAGAAGGGATGGCCGAAAGTGCTAGCGTTGCCAAGTGGCAGACAGTCGTGCTGTGGGCCGCTCTGTCGCTCTATGCACTGGGCCGCGTTTTGCAACCTTACCCGGAAACATTTTCGATCCTCCTGATCGTCTTACTTCAGGTAGTATCTCCAGCCGTCTTCGCCCTGGTTCACGGAAGCATTCTTTATCGCGTCAGGGGCATGATTGCCTTCACGGTGTGCTGCCTTGGAGTGGGAGCCATTTCTGAAAGTCTCAGCCTGCGCACCGGCTTTCCGTTCGGGCACTACTACTTCACTGATCTGATGGGGCCCAAGGTATTTGATTTGCCGATCCTGCTGGTCCTGGCTTACCTGGGCATCGGCTACTGCGCCTGGGTGTTAAGTCTCCTCATCCTGGGCTATCGCGACAAGCCTCTCACCGCGAAACGCGTCTTTGCGCTGCCATTGTTGGCCAGTTTCATCATGGTTCTGTGGGATCTCTCGATGGACCCGATATGGGGAACTCTTGACCGTGCCTGGATCTGGCGTGACGGAGGCCCGTTCTTCGGCGTACCGATTAGCAACTTCCTCGGCTGGTACTTGACGGCTTTTCTCTTCTATCTGGCATTCGCGCTGTATTGCAGGGCGAATCCCGGCGGACCGGTTCCCTCGTCGAGCTGCTACTGGCGTTCCGCAATTCTTTGTTATGGGGTGTGCGCCTTGGGAAATCTCTTCATCTTCAGGGCGGGGTTGTTTCCACGCACGGCAATCGACGCTTCAGGCAGGCAGTGGTTGACCATGGACATTCTCATCGCCTGTACGCCGATCTCCGTTTTCGCGATGGTGCCCATGGCTCTGCTGGCATGGTCCAGGCTGAACGTTCAGTCAAAATCAGGTTGACTCGCTCACCTCATGGAATGTTTGCCAGGGAATGCCCGAAATTGCCAATTCGTCCGACGTTGAAATCGTTTCTCTCCATCCGTTGCAGCGCCGCCTTTCAACATTGCGATTCCTCTACGTCCGCACGCTGAAGCGGCACCTGCGCATCAAAGCCTTCTACGGGACCAGCGAGAATGCGGTGAAGGGCCAGGTGAAGAAACAGTCACTCCTGATCGACTTATGGTCGAACAGGAGTGAATTCAGGTACTCATACGATTTTATGGAATGCCGTTGGGCAACAACCGCGGAGACGACAGGCCATTTGTAATGGCTCCGAAGATCTGGTTGAGTTGAGTGACGCTTCCGTTATCTGCCGACACGCAGCCATCACCGTCATCGGAATAGACATACTGCAATCCGGAAGCCATGGCAGCCAACGCCTGGCACGGACCCAACCGTCGCGCTATAGGTCTTATCCGTGGTGCATCCCGATGTTTCAGAGCCGTAGCCGATGGTTTCTACTTTGGTTCCGGCTGCCGCGGCGGCCTGGGCAGCTACCACTGCCTGCCCGCACTCACCGAGGGCGGAAGGATACGTGTAGGAGGTGGGGCTGCAATTGTTTGCAGAGGTGCAGCCAAATGCGGCTGAGGTACCGTTGCAGCCGCCCACGCCCGAGTCGCCGACTGCGACCACGATGTCAGAATTCGGATTCAACGCATTCGCCCCGACGGAGGAGCGGTAATCCGTAGACCAGTTCGTGATCTGGTATGCGTATAGGGGGATTCCCGTAGAAGAATTTACAGGCGGATTGAAATTCGGATTGGCCGCCGTTGTATTTTGGAACGTGTACGGTTCGATCGTAGGGTTTGTTGTGGGGCAGAAATAGTCATTTGACTTAGTCGCGCTAGATACAGCTGGGAAGACAAACAGGCTGACGGTATTCACAGGCAAGCTGCCGGAGGTGCAGGTGGTGCCCGAAGAGCAGGGGTTCAACTCTCCCAGCAGTTTCTGGGCGCCCAGCAACGCGCAGGCAATTTGTGACTTGTTACTGCAGGCAGTCTGCGTGCCGGGATCATTGGACGACATCGAATTCGTTGTATCGACGAGGATTGCAATGTTATCCGGCGTGTATTGACCGCCAGCCATGGTCGCGGTAGCCGTTGCTGTAATGGTGAAGTTTTGCAAGCCGAACATGCCTGCGATCCACGTCGGCAGGTGTGCCGTTTGCGGGACCGTCATGACGTTGGCGCCGCTCGAAGTATTGTTGCCATTGTTGTCCTGGCAGGGCGTCCCCCACCCGGACACGGTGCTCGAGCACTAGAAGGAAGTGGCAAGCCGAGTCGGCTGTACACTCAAGATCCCGTTGGCGTTCTTATCTGTTTCGATTGAGCTGTAATTGCTCGCATAGGTGGTCGCATTTGCCTGGTTGGGCATGGCTGTCGCTCCCGCCAACGCAGCTGCATTCGTCGATGCCCTGAGCATTTCCACGGCATAGTAGCCATGGCCGACCTCAATTGAAATCCCGGCGAATCCCAAAAATGCGGGAAGGCCGAACATGATCACAGGCAATGCCTGACCACGGTCTTCCATCAGAAACTTGCAGATAGAAGACCCTTTGAGCAATTTCATTGGACAACTCCACTATTCAATCTCAATTGATTAGCACGGCCCCTTGTGATACCAGATTTCCTGATAGGTGCGCCCTCGAGAAGCAAAAGCAGAATGCTGATGTGAGTGCATTCATAAAGCCCAGGCTCAATCCCTCGAGTGCAATATGCGGCATTCACGAATCCACCTGCACCAACGGCAACTTGTGTAGTCGGAACGTTTGGGCAGCTTCTTCACAATCATTCCCTTGAGCTCACGTGCCAGAGATCAAGTGGGAGTGCGCCTTTCACTTCAATTCCCCTGCGTTCTTCCGCAACTTGGGGATAGCTCTCCCTTAGCCCTCATCCCGGCACTTTTGCGGTTGGGCACGAACCTATGTTCCCAGCCTCATTGCGATATGAAGAACACTCTATGACTCCTATCACGCATGCAGACATCTGGTGTGACCTTGGTAACTATTCCAACGCGAGAAAGAAGAGCGGGCTCAATGTTGTTGCTTCACAACACGGCGCTACCCTCCTATGCGGCATCTGCTTCTTGTTGGTTTGAGGACATCGGTAGTGATGTCCAGGTCGATCCTGACTGAGAAACTGAGTCGTCGCGGATTTCATCTTTCCCGCGAGTACGGCGTTGATCCTCTCGAGACGTCAGCGTTGCAGAGGTAATGACCGAGCTGTCGGTCACTGGCGGAGACTGGGAAGTTCGGAACCAGCCAGAGGCGTTCCCGGAAGATCTTGCCTATACCGACTAGATCTGCCGTGCGATCGCCGAGGAGATGGTTACTTCCGGAGTGGCGAGCTTGCCCTTATTGGATCGAGCGACCGGGACAATCTGTTGACGTATTAGCGCGCATGAGCTGCTGGTGGGGCGAAGACGAGCTGTTCAGCGGGAATCAGATCGGAACGGGTCGGTCGCAACTCTCTCGAATTCGGCCGCGTGCGCGCAGATGGCTCGCTTCCGCGTGAGCCATCTGCCGCCGGCGCGACAGCGCTTATCGTCTCGCTCGGTATCATCTCTCAGCCCAGAGAACTCGTCATCATCGAGGTTGCGGGAGTCCTGCTTACAGCGCAAGCTTTCGTGATCTGAGACGTAGATCCCCTGCTTTCACCAAACACAAAAATAGAAGTCTTGAGATGGCTTTGCTCTACCTTTCACTTCAGTCCGCGTGCGTCGTATCCGGATTGGAAAAGCGCGTGAAGCGGGAGATAAAGTGTAGGTGAACTATGCCCGTGGGGCCGTTGCGCTGTTTGGCGAGAATGATCTCCGACTTGGCCTTTTCGTCTTCTGACATCTCTTCCGTGCGGTTGTAGTACGACTCGCGATGGATGAAGGCCACCACGTCCGCATCCTGCTCAATGGAGCCCGACTCGCGCAAATCGCTCAGCATTGGGCGCTTGTCATCGCCGCGGCGCTCACTGGCGCGAGACAGCTGCGAAAGTGCAACCACCGGAACATTCAGCTCTTTTGACAGAGCCTTCAAGCCACGGGAAATCGCCGAGACTTCTTGCGTGCGGTTCTCATAGTGCTTGCCTCCCGCGGTCGACAGGGTAGCAGACATGAGCTGAAGATAGTCCACCACGATCAGATCGAGCCCACCTGCGTTCTGCTTCAGGCGCCGGGCCTTGGCGCGCATTTCAGTCAGGGAGATGCCAGCCGTGTCGTCAATGAACATGCGGGACTCGACCAGCTGGCCCAATGCATTTTGCAGCTTTCCCTGATCTTCTCTGCCAAGGAAGCCGGTTTGCAGGTTGCGCTGGTCGACGCCTGCCTGCGACGCCAACATGCGGCGCAGCAGCGATTCTTTGCTCATTTCAAGGCTGAAGACGGCGACCGTGGCGTTGTGGCTGACGGCCGCGTTCTGGGCGATGTTGATGGCCAGGGCCGTCTTGCCCATCGAAGGGCGTGCGGCAATGATGATGAGCTCGCCTTTTTGCAGGCCGCTGGTCATGCGGTCAAACTCAATAAAGTCCGTAGCCAGGCCGGTAACTTCCCGGCTCTGCTTGTACAGGTTGTCGATTGTCCCAAAGGAGTGCTGAACAATCTGGTCCAGCGACTGCAAGCCTTGGGTGATGCCCTTTTCCGTGACCTCCATCAACTGCGCTTCAGCGGCGCCCAGAACATCCAACGCGCTCTCGCCCTGGTCGGCGGCGCGGGCAATCGCCATGGAGCAAATGCCCATGAGCTTGCGCAGCAGGCTCTTGTCTTTGACGATCCGGATGTACTCTTCAATGACCGGGCGGCGGGGTAAACCCTCGGTCAGGCTGGCAAGGTAGGCAACACCGCCAACGGACTCAACTTCCTTGTAGCGGGCCAGCTCGTTGGCCAGGGTCACGATGTCGACGGCGCGCTGGCCATCCATCAACTCCGTCATGCGCAAGAAGATACGGCGATGGGAGTCTAGGGAAAAGTCGTCGGATTGGAGCTTTTCTGCAGCCTCGGCGTGGGCCGCATTATCAAGCAGGATAGCGCCGAGGATCGTCTTTTCTGCGTCGATATTTGCCGGCAGCCCAGCGTCTAATCTCAGGTCGGGAATCGTTGCCATATCAGGAAAGTTTAGGCCGAATCCTGTTCCCGGAAAAGCACGGAAAAGTCGGAAATGAGGAAAACGGGACCGGAATAGGAACCGCCGCCCGCTACTGCGAGGGGCGCCAGCGAAGAATCGGCTTTCTGGCCGCTTGCACCTCGTCAAGCCGCCCAACGCGCGTGGAATGTGGCGCGGTCTTCACCAGCTCCGGCGTCTCGTCGACTTCCTTCGCAATGGAGCGCATGGCATCGACAAACAGATCCAGCTCTTCAAGCGACTCGCTCTCGGTCGGCTCGATCATCAGGGCGCCGTGGACAATCATCGGGAAGCTCACCGTGTAGGGATGAAACCCGTAGTCGATCAGGCGCTTGGCGATGTCGCCGGTCCTGACGCCCTTCGCCGCCTGCCGCTTGTCGCTGAACACCACCTCGTGCATCGACGCAGTTTTGTAAGGCAGCTCGTAGAGGTCTTCAAGTTTGGCGCGGATGTAGTTGGCGTTGAGGACAGCGTCTTCAGTGGTCTGGCGAAGTCCGTCGGGGCCGTTGGCCAGAATGTAGGCCAGCGCGCGGATAAACATGCCGGTATTGCCATAGAACGCCCGCACGCGCCCCACTGTTTGCGGCCTGTCATAGTTCCAGTGCAGTTGTCCCGTTGTCTCTGGTACCTGACCGGCTAGCCCCGTAGTCCCTGGTCCCTCAGTCCTTGCCGTCCGCACCAGCACTGGCGTCGGCAAGAAGGGCTCGAGGAAAGCCTTGCAAGCCACAGGACCAGAGCCCGGGCCGCCGCCGCCGTGCGGCGTGGAGAAGGTCTTGTGCAGGTTCAGGTGCATGACGTCAACGCCGAAGTCGCCGGGGCGAGCTTTGCCCACCAGCGCATTCATATTGGCGCCGTCCATATAAAGCAGGGCGCCCTTGGCGTGGAGAATGTCAGCGATCTTGTGGATCTGGCTCTCGAAGACTCCTATCGTCGAGGGGTTGGTGAGCATCAGCGCAGCAGTCTCTTCGTCCACCTGCCGCGCCAGGACTTCAAGATCGATGCCGCCTTCCGCATTGGACTTGAGGTTCTCCACCTGGTATCCGCAGATGGCCGCGGTCGCGGGATTGGTGCCGTGCGCCGAGTCGGGGATGAGGATCTTGCGGCGCGCATTCCCCTGCGACTCATGCCACGCGCGCACAAGAAGAATGCCGGTGAATTCGCCATGTGCCCCGGCCGCCGGCTGAAGGGTGATCGCGTCCATGCCCGTGATTTCGATCAGGCAGCGCTGCAACAGCTCGATCACTTCAAGAATCCCCTGTGCCAGCGCGTCCGGCCGATAGGGATGCGCCTCCGCCAGCCCCTCGATTCGCGCAACCGCCTCGTTCACCCGCGGGTTGTACTTCATGGTGCAGGAGCCCAGCGGATACATCCCCAGATCGATGGCGTAGTTCCACGTCGAGAGTCGCGTAAAGTGCCGGATGATCTCGATCTCGCTTAATTCCGGGAGCTGCGCGCTCTCCGAACGATGGGCTTCGCCCAACACGACGGCTGGATCAACAATAGGCACATCCAGCGGCGGCATCTTGTAAGCCCGCTTGCCGGGCGACGACTTCTCAAACACCAGCGCCTCGTTCTGCGTCTGGTGCGGGCGGGTCTTGCCGAGGGTTTTGGGGGCGGTTCCGTTGTTCGTCATTTATGCCTCCACAAGCCCGGCGGCCAGTACTTTGGCGGCGGTATCGATCTGCTCGCGCGTAACCATCTCCGTAGCGCACCACAATGTCGCATTCCCCAACTCCGGATACCACTTGCCCAGATCGAGGCCGCCAACAATCTTTTCATCCATCAGCCGCTTGCTCCACAATGCCGGCTCCTCGCTCGTTTGCAAAACAAATTCATGAAACCGCGGCGCGCCCCTAAACAACTGCGTTGCGCCCTGGACCTGGGAAAGTGTGCGCGCTGTATAATCGGCCTTTGCCAGGTTATGCTCCGCCAGCTCGCGAATCCCTTCCTTCCCGTAGACGGTGAGAAAGATAGTCGCCATCAGCGCGACTAATGCCTGGTTCGTACAGATGTTGGAGGTAGCTTTCTCGCGGCGGATGTGCTGCTCGCGCGTCGAAAGCGTCAGCACAAACCCTCGGTAGCCCGTCGAGTCAACAGTCTGCCCAACCAGCCGCCCCGGCATCTGCCGCAGGTACTGCTCCTTCGCTGCAATGACTCCGCAGAACGGGCCGCCGTAACTCAGCGCCACACCAAACGACTGCGCTTCCATGCTGACGATGTCGGCCTCGACCGGAGGCCGAACGACGCCAAGCGAGACTGCTTCAGCAATCGACACGATGAGCAAAGCGCCCTTCGCGTGCGCAATCGCAGCAATCGACGGAATGTCCTCAATCGTTCCAAAGAAGTTGGGACTTTGCACCAGAACAGCCGCTGTCTCTTCCGTGACGGCCGCATCAAGGGCAGCCAGATCGACACGCCCCGTCTCGCTGTCATAACCAACCAAAGTGGCGGGCAGGCCCTGATGTTTCGCATACGTCGCCAGCACTTCGCGGTATTCAGGATGAACGGTAGAGGCGACAACAGCCCTGTGGCGCCCGGTCACACGGACAGCCATCATCACAGCCTCCGCCGCACCTGTCGAACCGTCGTACATGCTCGCGTTGGCCACGTCCATGCCGGTTAACTCGGCAATCATGGTCTGAAACTCGAAAATAGCCTGTAGCGTGCCTTGCGTGATCTCCGCCTGGTAGGGCGTGTAGCTGGTGAGGAACTCGCCGCGCTGCACAAGAGAATCGATAATCACCGGCCGGTAGTGGCGATAGGCGCCGGCGCCGAGAAAGCTGGCATAGTCGGTGGCGTTCTTCTGACCGGCGGCGCGAAAGTAGCTGACGATTTCGCTCTCGGCGTGTTGGCGCGGAACGTCAAGATCGCGGTCCAGGCGATACTCCGCGGGGATGACGGCGAAAAGGTCGTCGATGGATGCTGCGCCGATTTCGGCCAGCATTTGTTGCCGTTCGGCTGGCGATTTAGGTAGGTAGCGCATTTTCAGCTTTTAGCCTCTAGCTTCTAGCCCCTAGCTAAAAGCCCGTTGGGCAGCGGGTGTTCACGCTGCCGGAACAAATCCTGAATCGTCAATACCGCTTCGAGCTCCGAAATAAAACTAGGAGCTAGAAGGCTAGCAGCTCGCATCTAGCTCCTAGCTTCCCGTCTCTTCCGAGATGAATGCCTCGTAGGCCGCGGCGTCGAGCAGGACGTTGAACTGCGCTGGGTCCGCAAGCTCGACCTTGATGATCCAGGTGTCGTGCGGCGCTTCGTTAATCTTGTCGGGCGAGGACTTGAGCTCTTCGTTGGTCGCGGTGACGGTGCCGGTGACCGGCGAATAGAGGTCGCTGACGGCCTTCACGCTCTCCACCGATCCGAAGGTGGCGTTGGCCGTGACCGGCTCGCCGACTTTGGGCACATCGACATACACAATGTCGCCAAGGGAGTTCTGCGCATAGTCTGTAATGCCAATCGATCCGATGTTGCCATCGAGCACGATCCATTCGTGTTCGCGAGTGTAACGGTAGTTGGCGGGATAGGCCATGGCGTCGTCTCCTTGAAGAAGTAGTTTACTGCAGAGATCAGGGGTGAGTGATCTCGAAAGGAAGCGCAAAACCCCTCCGCAGGTCCTCCCGCTGCGCTAATATGTTTGATACTTCCCAAGAGGAGATCGATTCCATGCCCAAGTTTGTGATTGAGAGAGAGATACCTGAAGTCGGCAAGCTTTCCCCGGAGCAATTGAAGGCAGTATCTCAGACGTCTTGCGGCGTTCTGCGCGAATTGGGCCCCCAGATTCAGTGGCTTCACAGCTACGTAACCGACGACAAGATTTACTGCGTCTACATCGCGCCGGATGAAGATACGGTGCGCAAACACGCCACCATGGGCGGCTTCCCGGCCAACAAGGTCTCGCAGGTTCGAACGACAATCGACCCAACGACGGCTGAATAATCGTTCAGGGCTCTCAGCTTCCCTGCGGGCCCGCTACTTGTCAAAGAACTCTCCGTGGCCGCCATTGGCCCATGGGTCATACTGTGCCGCGAAGTTGGCGCGGCTTTGCGTTGAAGGGTGGCTATACGTCCAACACTCAAGAAACGGGCTGGGATTGGGATCCTCCAGCCAGGCCTCGCCAAGCGCATTGAAGGCGGCAACGGCGGTCTTCTGTGGGTCTGTGACGATGCCGTGGATCGCCTCCTGGCCGTAGACGTCGGCCTGGTGTTCGAAGTAGCGGCTCACTAAGTTGTCTATCGGGGCCAGCACAAAGCCTGCAACCGAAATGGTGAAAAGCAGCACCACAAAGCCGGACCGACTTGAAAGCGCAGCCACGGAACGCAGCGTAATCCCCTCTTGCGCGAGCCCCCAACGCACGCCGAAGCCGCGTGCCAGCCAGGCCGCAAATCTTGCGCAACCCCAATAGACAAAGAACAGGGCGACGGCAGAGAGCGCGAGCCCCTTGGCGATGTGGTTGAGGACGTAGTGCCCGGTCTCGTGGCCCAGCAGAAAGAGAACTTGATCGTCGGGAATGCGGTCGGCAGTGGTGTCCCACACAACAATGCGCTTGGTGGAGCCGAGGCCGCTTACATAAGCGTTGAGACCGTTGGTTTTTTGAGCGGCCTTCATCAGGAACATGCGCTCCGGCGGGATGCTTGTCCCCGTGCGGGCGACGACCTTCTGGAGCTCGCCCACAAGGACGGGATGATTTTTGGCTAGGGGCTCGTACCGGTTGAAGATGGGCTCGAAGAGCGGCGCGATGAAGACAGAAACCACCATCAGCGGGATTGTGGCCATCCAGGAGTAGAGCCAGTAGCGCCGCGGCCATCGGCGAACAATCCAGTTGAAAGCCAGCAGAATGGGCGGGACAAAAAGGATGGAGAGGCCAAGACCTTTTGACAGGTCAAGGAGCCAATCGCCCCAGCCCGCCACGCTGATTCCATAGGAGCGGCTGACGTGGTGGGCGTAAACATCCAGGGGCAGGTCGGCCAGCGCGGTGATCAGCAGGAATATCGCGAAAAAGAACAGACCCTGAAGCCAGCGCCGCGGGGTGATGCGCTGCGACCAGCTTTCGATGGCGGCTGAGGCGCGGGTGGCCAGCAGCAGCCAGAGAACAGCCAGATCCAAGAGGGAACCGGCCAGATCGACGATGTTGCGGATCCGGCCAAGGGCGATGGCTTTGGCCAGCTTGTCGGGCGGCAGCTTATAGGCCTGAGGGGGTTTAGCGGGAGTGCTGGCGGATGAGGACTCGGCTGGCGGGGAGGCGGATGGATTCACAACATTGCGGGGTGCGGTGTGGGGAGCAGGCCCAAGGCGAGGTGCGACGGCGGTGAGTTGGAAGGGGAGATGGAGGGCCACGCAACCGGCGAGCATCGCGCAGCGGGCAAAATTCATGAGATATTCCCTTGACCCTAGCCTACTCTGCGACAATCGATGCTACAGATGCGCTGCCCTCGGATTCTCAGATCAATGCCCAAAAATTCATCAGTCTTCTCTGTGAGGGCTGCCCTGCAGGGCGGCCTCTGCGTCGCTGTTTCCGCAATCACAATGGCCTGGCCCGCAATGGCGGGAGCACAGAAGCAAGCGACTCCCCCGTTGCTCGATGCAATGACAACCGAACTGCATCGGGCCTTCACTTCGCTGGGCAAGCAGGGCTCCGCCAACCCCGCCGCTGAGAAGCAGCTTCCTCCCTATTTTCTTAGCTACTCAGTCAGTGAAGCCGGCTTTGTCGGCATCCGTGCGCAGTTTGGTGCGCTGGTTGATAGCTCAGAAAACCGCGTTCGTGTGGCAGACGTGCAAGTGCGGCTTGGCGATCCCAAGCTGGACAACACGCACGGGACACATCGCGGCTCGGCGGTCAACAGCATGCAGTTGCCGCTGACTGACGACCGTGAGGCGCTTGAACGCACCTTGTGGCTAGCCACCAACACTGGCTACGGCAATGCAATGGACAACTATTTGCGGGTCAAGACCGAGGCGCAGGTTAGAGCCAAGGAAGAGGACACATCGCCCGATTTCAGCCAGGAGACGTCCCAGGTATCCATCAGCAAACCGGCCCCGCCCGTAGTTGTGGACAAAGCGGCATGGGAGTACCGGGTCAGCGCACTCTCAAAGATTTTCCGCGAATTTCCTGACGTAGACCAGAACGTAGTGATGCTGACCGTACAAAACGAGACCGACTACTTCGCTTCGTCTGAGGGCTCGCAGATTGTGACGGGCCACCAGGCTGCGCGACTGGTTGTGTTTGCGGTAACGCGTGCCGACGATGGCATGGACCTGTTCCGTGCGCAGACCTTTGAAGCTGAGACCGTGGACGGACTGCCCGCGCAGGCGGAGCTCGAGACGGCAATGCGCGACTTGGGCAAGAGCCTCGAAGCTCTGCGCGTTGCCCCGCTGACAGAGCCTTTTGATGGACCGGCAATCCTGTCGGGGCGCGCTGCTGCGGTGTTCTTTCACGAGGTGCTCGGCCACCGCCTTGAAGGGCAGCGGCAACGCGGCGACGAGGAAGGCCAGACCTTCACCAAAGATATTGGCAAAGAGGTGCTGCCCACGTTTCTTTCGGTAGCCGACGATCCCACGCTGACCACCTTTGGCAATACCTGGCTGAGCGGCAACTATGAATACGACGATGAGGGGCAGAAGGCACGGCGGGTGGAGCTGATCAACGATGGGGTGCTGAAGACGTTCTTGATGTCGCGCCTCCCCATCGCGAGCTTTTCTGAATCCAACGGGCACGGACGCGCGCAGACCGGGCGCGTTCCGACGGGCCGTCAAGGCAACCTCATTGTGACGTCAACCAAGACTGAGCCGGAGGCTGAACTCCGCAAGCAGTTGATAGAAGAGGCAAAGAAACAGGGCAAGCCCTACGGACTGTATTTCGAGGACATTTCTTCAGGCTTTGCGGTCACGACGCGGAGTTCGCCACAGGCATTTCAGGTGATTCCGCTGGTCGTTTACCGGGTGTATGTGGATGGCCGTCCCGATGAGCTGGTGCGCGGCGTGAGTATTGTGGGCACACCACAGGCCGCGTTGAAGCGAATATTGGCGACGGGTGACAAGAGTGAAGTCTTCAACGGGGAGTGCGGTGCGGAATCGGGCACGGTGCCGGTGAGCGCGGTGGCCCCGGCGATGCTAGTGAGCGAGATGGAGACGCAAAAGCAGGCTCAGGGAACCGCGAGGCCGCCAATTCTGCCGATTCCGGGAGCAGTGGTCGCGACGCCCGCAAAGAAGGAGGCGCAATGAACTCGATTCCTCCCGTTGCATGGATAGCCGGAGCCGCGATCGTTGCCGTCTGCCTGTTTACCCCGTATTTGCGCGCGGCACAGCCGACACGCGCCGATGCCGAGAAGGACCCTGTGCTGAAGGCGATGCTCGAAGAACTAGACCGGAGCATGAGCCAGTTGCAGCTGAAGGGATTCGAGAGGCCGTTCTTTATCCAATACAAAATTGAAGGTGTGGACGATTTCCAGACCAAGGCCGAGTTTGGGGCGAGCGAGGACTCCATCCATTCCCACCAGCGCATAGCGCGCATCACGGTGCGCGTAGGCGACTACAAAACTGACAGTTCAGGCGGTCGCGGAGACGGCGCGCTGGAGTTGTCTTCCCTCGACGACGATCCCATTGCCATTCGCTCCGCCCTGTGGGCAGGCACGGATCAGGCTTACAAGGCTGCCCTCGCGGCATATGCGCAGAAGCAGGCAGCTCTGAAGCAGGTGGAGACGCCTCCACAGGCTGACGACTTCAGCAAGGAGACGCCGGTGATCTCGCTGGCGGCGCCGATAAAGTTGAGTCTGGATGAAGCGCCCTGGGTAGATCGCGTGGCCAGAGCGAGTGGACTCTACAGAACGGACGCCTCCGTCAAAGCCAGCCAGGGTGACGTGGAATACGCCACGGCGCAGTTCCAGGCGCAGGCGACCACCACGTGGCTGGTGACGAGCGAGGGAACCATCGTCCGCAAGGCAGCGTCGGAGTATCAAGAGACTTTTGGCGTGGGCACGCAGGCCGCCGACGGCATGAGGTTGGACCGATCATATGGATCGGTTGGCGTTGCCCTGAAGGACCTGGATGCGCCCGATGTCTTTGAGAAGCATGCAATCGGATTGATCGCCTCGCTCAGCGAGTTGCGCAAGGCTCCGCTCGTGGAAGAGGAGTATCACGGTCCGGTGCTTTTGAGTTCCGACGCGGGAGCCGACACGTTGCATTCGCTGTTAGGCGCTGGAGTCACGGCGACGCGGCCCAAGCTTGGAACCGAGGCTCGCACCAATGGGCCGTTCGCATCGAGCCTGCATGCGCGCGTGTTGCCCGAATTTCTGGATGTCGTAGAGGATCCCAGCTTGAAGAGCTACGCAGGCAAGGGTCTTGTGGGCGCGTACGTCCTAGACGATGACGGCGTTCCGGCCCAGGCTGTGACGCTTGTAACCGATGGCAAATTGGAGAATTATGTGATTGGCCGCGAGCCGATTCGCGACTTTCCGCAGTCGAATGGCCACGCGCGCGGCGGAATTATGGGGGCACCAAGGCCCGCGATCGGTGTGCTGAAAGTGACGGCCAGGGATGGGCAGTCCAATGACGATCTGAACCGCAAGCTGCTGGACCTGGCAAAGGATCGCGGTTTGAAGAGCGTGTATTTTGTTGAGACGCTCGGTGGGGAGTCAATCCCCCGCTTGCTCTATCGCATAGGTTTGGATGGCAAGCGCGAGTTGGTGCGTGGAGCAGCGTTGGACGATTTGGACCAGCGGGCTCTGCGCTCGAACATTGAGGCCGCCGGCAAGGACTTGTTTGTGGCCAACTTCTTCGGTGAGGTTCCGCAAACAGTGCTTGCGCCGGCCCTGCTGTTGGACGATGTGACGATTCGCCGTGCCAACGAGAAGAATGAGAAGCTGCCGTTCTATCCGCCGCCGCATTAAGACGGCGGATCAAGAAGGCAACTTCTTTTTCCATGCGCCTACGATGGCGCCCTTGAGAATCATCCAGAGCAGCCAAAATCCACAATTGATTCCCAGCAGGCTCAGCGAGTCAGTCGAGGCGCGTAAGAAAGGCCGCACCCTCCGCGGGCTGTAGGTGAGCGGCGATGAACTCTGCCTGCTCGCGGTCGTCACCCTGTGGACGGATGCGCACCCAGTAGCTATCTTGGCCGGCAAACTCGATGACGTTGGAGCCCGGGTAGTCGCGCAAAAGCTGTTGCTTCAAATTCAACGCAGCATCCTCGTCTTTAAACGCGCCAATCTGGACGCACCATCGCCCGCCGGTCTCAATCGGCTTCGGTGTGCTGTACACATCAACCTGCACCTGCGCCAACCCGGCTCGGTAGACGCCTGTGGACTTGGCAGAGGCAATGCTGAGGTCGATAATTCGCCCCTCGACAAACGGCCCGCGATCGCTGATCCGCATGGCGCTAGCCTGCCGGGTTTTCAGGTTGGTCACAACAATCAACGAGCCCATCGGCAGCGTGCGATGTGCTGCCGTCAAATCGTTGTCGTCGAACACCTGCCCGTTGGCTGCCTTCTTCCCCTTGTAGGGCGCGGTGTACCA
>Ga0182018_10000935_pt1 | contig 35875 bp, 25 predicted proteins | sample 812P2MmetaG_FD_120490 | JGI IMG/M metagenome (GOLD analysis project Ga0182018, IMG submission 120490) | Permafrost microbial communities from Stordalen Mire, Sweden - 812P2M metaG | ecosystem: Environmental > Terrestrial > Soil > Wetlands > Permafrost | place: Sweden: Stordalen | collected...
CCGCTGGATTCCGACGTCCAGGTCGAACAGGATCGAGCGTTGTCCGTCATCGCGAATCATGCTCTGGATCCAGAAGCACGAGCAAAGGCGGGTCCCGCGGGTGACCGGGGTCACATGATGAAGGCTGCTAGCCGGATAGAGCACCAGCGATCCCGGCCGCAGCTTGATGTTGTGGGATCCGTACGTGTCCTGAACCGTGAGTTCGCCGCCGTCGTACTCCTCGGGGCCGGAAAGGAAAAGCGTGGCTGAAAGATCGGTACGCATGCGGTGGGGCGTTCCCGGAACTGGGCGGATGGCGTTGTCGACATGCGTGCCGAACGACTGTCCCCCGGAGTAGCGGTTAAAAAGCGGTGGGAATACCCTAAGCGGCAAGGCTGCCGCGAGAAACAGCGGATTGCGGCCCAACATGTCGAGAATCACCCCGCCTACTTCACGTGCGGCCGGGTGGCCTTCCGGGATCTGGGAATTGTCCTTGGCCTGGGCGGATTGGGGACCCGCGGTGACTCGTCCGTCGACCCAATCGGTACCCTCGAGCGTCGCGCGGGCCTTCGCGACTTGCTCCGGATTCAAGAGGTCGGAAATGGTGAGAAGCATCGGAAATGGTCGGGCTGAGATTCCATGTTGAGACTAAGTCGCGAATCAAGGACAAAATGAAACCCGATCTCAGTCTCAATAAATGACCATCGCGCCTCGGCAGCTACGAACCCACTCAATATTCCCTAGGACGAGGGTCCGCGAACATCGCTCGCGGATCCCAACGCTCTCCGGTGCCGTTCCTCCCGCATCAATTGGGACGTGCGCTCGTTTCCTTCCGCGTCGAGCTCCTTTTCGATGCTGGCAGTCATGAAATCAATTACCGCAGGGGGCGCCGCGCCCCGCCCGCCGGAGGGCCGTTCAACCGAAAGCCAATCATGGACAGCCTCCCCGGATCGGCCCAGCAGCGCGAGCAATACACCGCGACGAAATCGCGCCTCGATGAAGTCGGGCGAGAGCGCCACCGCTGAATCGAGATGCAAAAGCGCATCGTGGGTGCGGCCCTCCGCCAGCTGCTCGCGCGCAATCCGGACCTCGGCAATGGCATAGGGCGCAGCGGGCCACTCTTGAAGCTCGCGGGACGCCACTTCCTCAGTCAGCGGTGCCGCCGGAGCGACCTGGCGCCAGGTGAGGATCACGCCACCGACGTTCGGGGCATTCTCAAGCTCGCGCTTCACGGCCTCGCGGCCCGCTCGCACGTCGCCCTCGAGGAAACGGAGCTTCCCGGTTCGGGCGGCCGTGATATGGTTCAGGTCTGGATCGGGAACCTGCATCATGTGCTGCTGGAACGTCTCAATGTTTTGCCAGGTGCGCGCCTGCACCAGGCTGGCCGAGGCGCAAACCGCGGCCACCACCACGCAGGCCAGGCGCGCCGCCGTGCGGACCCCTCCCCGACTGAGGTGAACGAGTCCGACAGCGAGCGCCGCCGAAAAAGTGATGCTGGTAAAATAAAGATAGCGGTCGGCGATCGTGTGCGGATGCTCGGTCAGTCCGAGGTTCGGCGTGAGGAGTATCAGGTAGCATAGCCAGCACATCGCCAAAAATGGCGCCTGACGCCGAAAGCTCCACGCCGCCCACGAAGCGGCAGCGAGCCCGGCGACCGCAATCCAGCCCAGCATGCCGGGTGAGCCGGGGTCAAAAAGCGTGAGAGGCAGACCGTGCACGTCGGCGGGCCATCCCGTTCGCAACACATACACCATCGCCACGTACGAGGCCTGCAAAACACGGGAAAGTATGCTGAATTGACCGAGGGTGGGAACTTGGCCCCACGGAGAAAGGACCGTGCCCCGAGCGTGCAGGGTGAGCAACAGACCGGCGACCGCCGTGAGGGCAAGAACCCCGGCGCCGATCCGGGCGGAGCGGCGCGCCCCCTCCCTTCCTTCCAGCCAGATGTGGTCGACGAATGGGAGGCAGAATGGCAAGAAAAGAGCGACGGGATAGGTCAGGACCGACGCGACAAAACTGGCCCAGGCGACTGCAAAACAAAGAGCCGCCCGGCGCGAACGGCCCTCCGCCCGGGCTCTAAGCTCGGCCAGGCGGGCACCCAGTGTGGCCAGGGCAAAAAATCCCGCTTGGGCATACAAGAGGCCTGAGCACCACGCCGTCGTCTCGACCCGCAACGGATGGAGGGCCCAAAGCAGCGTCGCCAACCCTGCGCTGACGATGCGATCGCGCTCAGGCGATGATCCCGCAAAACGCCGAAGCAACTGCTCAAGGATGAAAAATACGAGCACCGCGTTGACGGCGTGAAGTACGATTCCGGCGACGTGATAGGCCGCCGGGTCGAGTCCTCCCACCATGTAAACGAGCGAAAACCCCAGCCACCCGAGCGGCATGTAGCGGTGCACGTAGCTGAAATCGGATGCCATCCAGGCGAGCCGCGAGACATCGGGGGCGCCCAAATGCGGATTGAAGAAAATGTTCACATCGTCGTCCACCAGGGGCAGGAAGCCGAACTGGGGAATTTCCCGGGTCGTCCAGGCGATCGCCGTTACTATGAGCAGGACGAAGAGTACCCGAAGGCCGGGTGAAGTACTTTGCAGGCGTAAGTTTTGACTCTGTTCAGTATACATCCGATGGGCCGGGGTCCCCCTTAATCTCGGGGCAATGATCGCCCGGATGCATCTTACGTGGCCCGCTGCATGAGTCCATCCTGCTCTCAAAGGCCGGCTCGGCCTTGATCCTCGGCTTCGGTGCCGGGTCGGGCCCGATGAAGCGCAAGTTGCGATCGGGTATCGCCTCGGCCGTGGGCGATCGGGATTCGTTCCAACCGACTAAGACGAGGTCGCCCGGCGGGGCGACGTCACCAGAAGAAATATTTCTCGGAATTGACGAGAAACTCCTTCGTCGCGGGCCGGATAAGCGCGCGCCACACCGAGGCGTACTCCGACCACGGTCCCTCGATCTCCGTATCGCAAATGACTTCGGAACGGAAATTCGGTCCCCGAATTTTCCGGTTAAGCCGCTCCTGAAACATTGCGTGTCCCTCCGCGGTGGAGAAAAACAGGCAGCGGCGCTCAAACAAATCGGACGGGGCTTCCTGGACCGCGAGGCCCTGGGATACCCGCCGGAGACCGAGCGCATATTCATTGCGCGCGAGCTCCATGACCGCCCGCTCGCAGGCGCCGAAGAAGTTTGCGGCGGCTCCCTGTCCGTATGCAAAACAATCGGGCCGCACCTCGCGAAACGCGACAACCGTCACTCCAGTGCCGATCGGGCTTGGCAGTACCAGTGCGCTCACTCCTGGCCAGTCCGTGGTGCGAACCTCTCCGTCCAGCGCGCCCTCCCACCAGGCAATGATGCTTGTGCGCTCCACCGCCTCCATTAAGGCCCGTTTTCGGGCCTCCGTGTGAAAGAGACCCGGAAAGGCCGCCATACCATTGGACGACTCGTCGATATCGAAGCCGTAGAGCTCGCGGTCGGCAGCGCGAACTTTGACTCGATAGGCCCAGCGCTCCATGGTCTCAGAAATCGCCATATACCGCGCAATCATGGGCACTTCAGAGGTACCCGTCCCGTCCGCGTCACTATATAGAGCAAACTTCTTGCGGTTTATCACCACCTTGTCCGATAGCCAGGCATTCGCCTGGAACATAGGCCGACCGTAAACCGAGAATTCGCGGAGAGAGATCCGGCTGACGGGGCCTCCCTCCGACTCGAGAACATTTCTATAGCGATAACCCGCGACGCTAATCATGGAAACGTATGTTGAGATCGAATCCGATTTAATTGGGTGTTTACTCAGCTTGGTGTATGCACATCGAAGTGCAGCCGCCCGACGAGGTTTCATTAATGCTGCCCTGATGTATACACATCGATGTGCAGCCGCCCGACGAGGTTTCATTCACGCTATTGTGCGAACTTTGAGTGCCGATCGATTGAGTCAACGGATCAATCCGTTGAGCGGCCCGCGCAAGCCCCAGTGTGAGCAAGAAGCAGGAAATCAGTCCGAGTGCAGTGCGATTTTTTAGTTTCATCGACCAAAAATTAACCCCCGTTTCACTCTAAAGCCTAATCCTTTAATCGCTTAATTTCATGTCCGTGATTACGTTTTTTCCTGTAGTAATGTGGCGCCCTAAATAGAACTCCAGGAATCATTTCTGCGCAATGTCCCCTCACGTAACATCACTGCAAATTGGCCGCCCGCTTTTTGTTCTGATTTGCATCGTGTTGGCGCTACCGTTTGTCGGACGGGGCGAAGAGGGTCGACCAATCGTATCTAGCTTTACCGCCCGAGAAATTGGTGGCGATGTCCCGAGCTGGACCACTCTGCAGGACGAACAAGGCTTACTTTATTTCGGCTGTGAACAGGTTATAACATTCGATGGCGAAACCTGGCGCAAATATCCGGTGCCGGGGAGCTATGCGGTTCGCGGTCTAGCTTTCGGCGCCAACGGGCGTCTCTGGGTGGGGGCCGTAAACGAAATCGGCTATTTTGATCGAACCGAAAAAGGCCTCTCGGAGTTTCATTCGCTCGTTAATTTCCTGCCCGAGACGGAGCGTGAACTCGGCGACTTGTGGCAGGTCTTCGCGCAGGGTTCGAAGGGAGCAGTATTCATAACGGCAAACTCCGTCTTGGATTGGGACGGTCAAGCATTCCGCATCTACAAGACGCAGGGGCCCCGGCGGGTTCAGGCCACGCAAGTCGACGGAAAGATTTATTTCAGCCACCCGATGACGGGGATGTCGTCGTTGGAGCCGGACGGACCCCACAAGCTTATCACCGCCGATGCATTGAATCACGCGGGCGTTGTATGGATGACGAAGGACCAAAAAGGCTGGATTCTTGCCACCACAGCCGGGCTCATGCGTTACAACAATGGAAACATTTCAGAGTTCGGACGAGAAGCGTCTGACTATACCCAACTGCATACCCTCATTTCCGCCTGCAGTCTCCCAACGGGCGATCTTTGCCTTGGCACCCTCGATGGCGGCATCGCGATTGTTGACCGTTCCGGAAATCTCGTTCGGACGGTCACCACCGAGGACGGGTTGCTGTCACGCACGGCCCATTCCCTCTTTGTCGACCGCGACGGAGCTTTGTGGGCCACTTCGAGGAATGGAATTTCGCGCATTGCGCTCAACAATGGTGTTTCCCTTCTTGATGCGAAGGAAGGGCTGAGTGGGAGGCCATCTATCAGCTTTGCCCAAACTAGATCGAAGATTCTCGTTGCCACTGATGAGGGGGTGTTTGGCCTGGAAATCGATGATGGCATACCAGGGCGATTCGAAGCGCTGAAAAATGTTTCGACCCGCTATACAGATCTGGAAACCGGCCCGGAGGACACGATCTACGCCGCGGGCTTTAGGCGGGTCGATCGCATCCGGGGTGATCGAGCGAGTAAGTTTTTTTCATCAAAGGGCGACGTATTCTTCTTCCAACCATCATTGGTGGATCCGTCCAGTTTTATATTGGCTGACGGCTTCGACATCGTCCGATTGACGATCGCCGGAAGTGAGATCGCGACAACAACTCTAGCCCATTTGCCTGACGGGCCGCGATCGCACGTTGAAGACAAGACCGGAAATATTTGGATTGGGACCTACTCGCGGGGCGCATTTCTGGTCCCCAAGCACTCCGATCATTTAAAGACGGCCATTCGCCTTACGTCTTCCGACGGCTTGGCGACCAACGGACCTGCGGGAGTCGCAAGACTCAACGATTTCATCGCCTTGTTCACTATCACGGGAGTGGAACTTCATTCGACTCCAACAAGTCCCTCCATTCCCATACCTTCGGCTCCTAAGACGAGTGCCATAGCGATTTCCAACCGGGATTCCTCAGGAGCCACCTGGGTGGCATTCGAGAGCCCGTTCACCGACGGCTTGCGGGTTCCCGTCGTCGGCAGGCTATCGATCGAATCCGGCAAAACAGCCTCTTGGGAATCGTTCAGATTTCCGGGTCTGATTAAAATAGGAGAAATCAAATCGATCTTCGTCGATGACCGAGGAATCATCTGGCTTGGCGGAACGGACGGAATTTTGCGATTGGTTCCCGGCCGCCTTGCGGCCGTCGCCCCGCCGAGAGCCCCCTTGATACGCGCAAGCGTAGATCCCCATGCAAAAATCGTCGCCAAAAGAAACTCCGTAACCTTCGACTTTTCCGCCACAGAGTTCGGCGAACGCGAATCGCTTCGCTTTCAGACGTTGTTTTCCGGAGGCAGCGACGATTGGTCCGCCCCAACCAACAGCAACCATCTCGACTTGGCTGGGCTTCAGGACGGCCAGTATGAGCTGGCCGTGCGCGTCATCAATGACGCCGGCATGGTGAGTCCCGCGACCACGTGGCAATTCACCGTTCTGCCCCCCTGGTACCGGACGACTCCCGCCCGGATCGTTTTTGGGCTGCTGGTCGTCGCCGCATTATATGGTGCGTTTCAGTGGCGCGTGGCCTTCCTGCGCCGTCAGAATATTAGATTGGAGGCCCTCGTTCGGAAAAAGACCGAACAGCTTGAAAAGGCCAATGAGGCCAAATCCGAATTTCTCGCCAACATGAGCCACGAAATTCGCAACCCGATTTCGGGGATCCTGGGCCTCGCGCTAGCGTTCGAGGAGACCTCCCTCGACAAACGGCAGCGCTACCTTGCCGACTCGATCAACAGTTGCGCGACCCTCCTGGCCACCCTCGTCGACGATGTCCTCGATTTCTCGAAGATAGAGGCGGGGAAAATTGAGCTCCGTTCAGCGCCCTTTTCCCTTCGCATCCTCCTCGAGCAATGCGCGGCCATGGTAAATGAGGAGGCGCGCGCCAAGGGCACGGTGATCACCGTATCCGTGGCGCCCGAGACGCCCGACAACCTCGCGGGCGACTCGGCGCGAATCCAGCAGATCGTTTTAAACTACCTTACAAATGCCCTCAAGTTCGGCGCCGGCAAACCGATCGTCGTCGGAGCGGATGTCGGCCTTCACGGGCGGGTGCGATTCTTCGTCCGCGACGAGGGTGCAGGTATGTCCGATGCGGAGATCAACACGCTCTTCACTAAATTTACCCGCCTTGAATCGGCGAGGACCGGAAATATCCGCGGCTCCGGGCTTGGCCTCGCGGTCTGCCGCCTCCTGGCCAACAAAATGGGGGGACGCGTGGGCGTGGAATCAAAACGGGGCGAAGGCTCATGCTTTTGGGCCGAAATACCCCTTGTGGCCGCGGACACGATCGGGAAGACGGTGGCCCCGAACGCCGTTCACGGCGCGCCCCTGCGGGCGCTGATCGTCGAAGACATCGACTATAATGTCATCGCGATGCAGGCGATCTTGCGAAAACTCAATATCCAATCGGACGTCGTGAATGACGGTATCGCGGCGCTGAAGCGGCTCAAGAGCACCTTCTACGACGTCGCATTCCTGGACTGGAACTTACCCGGCCTTATTGGAACCGAGGTCGCAGCCCAGTACCGGGCCGTCGAACCGCTGACCCAGCATACCATCATCATCGCCACGACCGCGCATTCCACCGATTTCAACAAGGAGACCTGCCTTAAGGCTGGAATGGACGCCTTCATTTCCAAGCCGATAACTCCCGGGAAAATCGCGGCGGCGCTGCACGACCTCGGGGGCTCCCTTCGGACCGCGGCATCCATTGAGGTCCGCTCCCAGAACATCACGCTCGAGCCACCCGAGGAGATCGACCTCGAAATGCTGCAGTTCCTTGGAAGTGAGTCGCTGGAGGGGCTTAACATCCAGATTGACCGGTTCCTCGCCTCATTCGAAAGCGACCGAGTCCAGGCCCGGCAAATCATCGCAACCGGGGAACCTTCCGAGATTCATCGCATCGCCCATCGGCTGCTCTCGCATTGCAGCGTGGTAAAATATGAGCCGTTGAGCCGCCTTGCGGCCCAGCTTCAAAGCACGTCCGCAACAGCCTCCCCTGAAAAACTTCAGAAGATCTTCGAAGAGTTCGACCGGGAATATACCGTTTTCAGGTATAAACTGGAATCGATCCGTGCTTCGACTGCACCTGCGTAAACCCGTTCTCAACGGCAAATGCGATCAGCTTGGGCGTGCCCTTGAGGTCTAGCTTGCGCAGGATGTTGCTGCGGTGAGTCTGAACCGTGCGCGGGGACAGATTGAGGCGCTCGCCAATTTCCTCGTCGCTCAGGCCCTGGCCGATGAGCGACAGAATCGCCCGTTCCCAGTCGGACAGCACTTTGATGAAGGAACGTGGATCCGTCCTGCGGGCCATCCGTGCATTTTGAAAGGCCTGGGAAAAATAGATGCGCCCAGAGGCGATTGCCTTGAGCGCGTCCCGCAGGATCTCGACGGTGTTCGAATTCTTGTCGATGAAGCCGTGTACCCCCGATTTCTCCACGCGAAACAACGTATAGTCATCGCAATGCGACGAGAGCATCAGGATCCGAAGGCTCGGCATGACCTTGAGGACCCGATCCGCGACGTTGAAACCGTCCATATCCGGAAGGGAGAGATCCAGGATGACCGCATCCGGGCGGTGCTTGAGAATCAGCTCGACGGCTTGGACACCTGAATCCGTCTCTCCCACAACGTTATAGCCAAATTCAGAGCTGCATACTTTTCGTATGACGTCACGGATCATCAAATGGTCTTCGACGATGACGATTTTCACTTGGGCGACACTTATTGCGAAAAACGCGCGAGCTCAAGCACACACGCAACAACAGCCTGAAATCCAAAGGAATGGCACGCGAGTACGTCAAAAGACGTAGAAATCGAATTCGAGCAAACCCGCTAATGCTCCCAATGTGCAATTCAGATGAAGGACCTCAATCGTCAAGATGAGAAGGAGGGGCACGACCAAAATCAAGAGTTGGGGAACCTTCTTTACGGCAAATTGACATTGGGACCGGTCGGGCCCTTCCGCAGAATATCAAGAAAGGCCGATTCCCCGTCATGCAGCTGACCGCGGCGTTATTTCAGGACAGTGTCGGTCTTGAAGCGATCCAACCGAATGGTCCCGCCGGTCCGACCGCCAAGAAACGCCGCAACGATCAATTTCTACGGGCGCAGCGCCTTGAGAGCATCGGCATGGTGGCATCGGGCATCGCCCACGACCTCAACAACGTTCTTGCCCCCATTATACTGGCGGCGCCGGTCCTGCGCGAACACGCGACCAATCCCGACGATCTGCGCATGATCCTGTCCCTGGAAAAGAGCGCCGAACGCGGTGTCGATCTTGTACGCCAGATACTTGCATTCGCCCAAGGCGTTGGCGGAGAATACCAGCTGGTCGAGGTCAGACACCTCCTGCAGGAAACGATGAGCGTGATTCGCGAGTCGTTTCCAAAGAACATCACTCTTAAGGCCGACCTCCCCGCCCATCTCTGGCCGGTCATGGCCGATCCCACGCAGATTCACCAGGTGCTGCTGAACCTCTGCGTCAACGCCCGCGACGCGATGCCAGGTGGGGGTACGCTTAGCTTCCGAGCAGAAAACTGCCTTCTCGACGAGCGCTCAGCGCAGAAAATCGAGGGGGCATCCGCGGGCGCGTGGCTGGTGCTGCATGTCGAGGATACCGGGACCGGCATCTCCCCCGAAGCGCTTGCGCAGATCTGGGAGCCTTTTTTTACCACGAAGGATACCGACAAAGGGACCGGGCTGGGCCTATCCACCGTCCGGAGCATCGTGGAAAACCACAAGGGCTTCATCACATTGAAGACTGAATCCAGCAGAGGCACCACGTTTCGGGTCCACCTGCCCGCCGCTGAAATCAAGAACAATGGCACGGAGGTCGACGCAGCCCAAACGATGGTGCCGGATGGCAAAGGCGAGCTCATTCTGGTCGTGGATGACGACGCCCAAATACGTGAAATGACCGCAGCCATTCTCTCGCGCCACGGCTACCGAGTGTTGACCGCCGGCGACGGCACGGAAGCTGTGGCCATCTTTGCGGCTCGGGGAACCGAAATAAGCGTGATTGTGACCGATATCAGGATGCCGAACCTCGACGGCGCGGCGCTGGCCCATGTGTTGTTGCACCTGAACCCCACGGTCAAGATCCTGGCCATGAGCGGCCTCGCAAGCGGCGGTCGAAACAGCCAGATGCAGCGTTTTGCGGGCGCGTTCCTCTACAAGCCATTCAAGTCGGACGCCCTTCTCCACGCCATCTACAAGCTGCTTCGGTCTGAGCCGGTGCCCGAAAGGGACTAGCAAGATTCCACCCGGGGCAACCGGGATCGGCGCCGGTGGCGCGTTGCGCCCGCCGTGACGTCCGTCCGTCCGACCGCGATGGGCATTCTTTGGCTTGGCTAAGCCGGTTTGACCTTCGATATTGGGGCCAACCTCCCTTCCGGAAACCACTTCATGCCCCAGCGACTCATTGCCCGTCGCGATTTCGTACGGCAATCTATCGGCACCTTCGGCGTCCTCGCAGCCGGTGCCGCCCTCTCCAGGCCGGCGGCCGGCGCCGAATCGTTATCCGGCCCCGCGCGCGCGCCGCGGGGATACGACTCCGAATTTGCGGGCGAGCGCCTGGACCAGGTCGCTTTCCCGATGGGCGGGATCGGCGCAGGCATGATTTGCCTTGAGGGCCCGGGCTCGCTCACGAACGTCTCGATCCGCAACCATCCCATCTTTCAGAACCAGCCGGGCTTGTTCGCCGCGATCTCCCTTGGAGGGCCGCAGAAGATAGCCCGGGTCGTCGAGGGCCCGGTTCCGGCCTGGAAGCTCTACCAGCGAAAGCACGCAACCAGCGGCGATGCGCCCATGGGCTCCGGGCTTCCGCGCTTCGAAAAGGCTTCGTTTCGGGCCCATTTCCCGTTTGGCCGCGTCGAGCTTGAGGATCCCGCGCTCCCCCTCGCAGCCCGGATCACGGGATGGAGCCCGTTTGAGCCTGGAGACGCCAACAACTCGAGCCTCCCCGTGGCGGGGCTCGAGTACACCTTCACCCATAACGGCGATGAGGCGCTCGACGCCGTGTTTTCGTTTCATGCACGGAATTTTCTGCCCGCACCTTTCAACGAGTGGAATCGCGAAAAGGAAACCCCGGGGAGCATCCGCGGGACGCCGGAGGGTTTCATTCTTTACGGGGGAGCATGGCCAGAGCCCGAACAGGAGGACTCCTGGCTGTCGGTCGGCGTCGACGATCCCGCGGTCAAGGTCAACCTAGCGTGGTTTAGGGGCAGTTGGTTTGACCCGCTGACAATGGTCTGGCGCGACGTGGAACAGGGTGCCGCCTACGATCGCCCGGTGCCGTCCGAGGGGAGCCCGCCCCCGGGCGCCTCGGTGTTTGTCCCGTTCCGGATCGTGCCTGGGGAAAGCAAGACGATCCGAATCCGGCTGGCATGGTATTCGCCGAGGACCCGTTTGAGTTCCGATGCCTCTCGGACAGCCAAGTCCGGGGCATCGGGCGACTACTACCAACCTTGGTATTCCGGGCGTTTTGCGAGTATCGACGATCTGACCGCTTATTGGCGGGAGAATTACCTTCCTTTGCGCCGCAATTCCGAGCGCTTTTCGACGTGCTTTTTTGACACCACCCTTCCCGGGGAGGCCGTCGAGGCGGCCGCGGCCAACCTGTGCATCCTCAAGTCGCCGACCGTGCTGCGCCAGGTCGACGGGCGCCTGTGGGGCTGGGAGGGCTGCGACGAAGACGCCTCGCAGGGACCCGGCTCGTGCACGCACGTTTGGAACTACGCCCAGTCGGTGGCGCACCTCTTCCCGTCACTCGAGCGCACCCTCCGCGAAACCGAGTTCAACGTCAGCCAGGACCCGAGCGGCCATCAAAACTTCCGTGCCGCCCTGCCGATCCAGCCCCCGTCGCACGGCTTTTACGCCGCCGCTGACGGCCAGCTCGGCGGAATCCTGAAGGTCCACCGCGAATGGCGCATCAGCGGCGACACAGCGTGGCTGCGCGGCCTCTGGCCGAGGGTTCGCTCGAGCCTGGACTATTGCATCGGGACCTGGGATCCGGGCCACAAGGGATGGCCCGAGGAGCCGCAGCACAACACCTACGACATTCGGTTTTGGGGTCCCAATGGGATGATGACCAGTTTCTACCTCGGAGCGCTTCAGGCCGCGGTCGCGATGGGGCAGGCGCTCGGGGACGCCACACCGGCATACGAGGACCTCCTTGCGAAGGGCGCGGCGCGGATCAACGTCGATCTGTTCAACGGTGAATATTTCTTCCAGAGGGTGGAATGGAAAAACCTGCGGGAGCAGGTCTCCACGGAGGGACACTTCTATGGGGAATCCTATTCAACCGAGGCGGCCGAACTTCTGCGGCGGGAGGGGCCCAAATACCAGTATGGGACCGGCTGCCTTTCGGACGGCGTCCTGGGATCGTGGCTCGCGCTCGTCTGCGGTTTGAACCCGGTGCTCGACGCCGCCAAGGTCAGGAGCCACCTCAAGTCGGTGCACCGCCATAATTTCAAGGGCGACCTGTCGGCCCACTCGAATCCGCAGCGTTCGACCTACGCCATCGGACGCGAGGGCGGGCTGCTGTTGTGCACGTGGCCGCTCGGAAACATGCCCTCCCTGCCCTTCGTCTACTCGAACGAGGTGTGGACAGGCATCGAGTACCAGGCCGCCTCCCACATGATCATGATGGGGCTTATCGATGAGGGCCTTGAGATCGTGCGCGCGTGCCGCGCCCGGTATGACGGAACGGTGCGCAACCCGTTTGATGAATATGAATGGGGCCACTGGTACGCTCGGGCCATGGCGTCCTACGCGTTGATTCAGGCGTTCAGCGGCGCGCGCTTCGACGCGGTCGACGGGGTGATGCACCTGCAGCCGTCCTGGCTCGGCGACTTCCGCAGCTTCATTTCGACCGCGACCGGATACGGAACGGTGGGCGTCGCGGACGGAAAGCCGTTTCTGGAGGTGGTCGCCGGAACGATTCCCGCAAAGGAGATCCGGTATTCGCCTGCGTCCGCGCCGAAGCCGTAGCTCCAGCGCCGGAAACAGGCCCGCCTTCGGCCCGGCGAACGCGCCCGGGCCTTTACTTGTGGACGGCGTTAACTAGCGTGAATTTCCATGGGTACCAGCGCCCAATCGATCGAAGCGGAGGCGGAGCGCCTCCTCCGCGCGCTCATGCATGTCGAATGCGATCCCCGCGGGCGCTCATGGAACTACGAAACCTGCCTATCGATTGCTCCTATCACATTGGAAATCAATCGATTGAAAAAAGAGAAGGATGCAGTCATTCTCACGCATTCGTACGTGGATCCCGAGATCATCTACGGGGTCGGCGACTTTGCAGGGGACTCCTATTACCTGAGCCAGATGGCGAAGAAATCGCGGTCGAGGACGATCCTCTTCGCCGGCGTCGTGTTTATGGCCGAGACCGCAAAGATCCTCTCGCCGGAGGCGACGGTCATCGTGCCCGACCGGAACTCCGGGTGCTCATTGGCCGACTCGATCACCGGCGAGGGCGTGCGAAAGCTGAAAACGCTCTATCCCGACGCCACCGTCGTCTGCTACATCAACAGCACGGCTGAGGTGAAGGCGGAGTCCGACGTGTGCGTCACCTCCGGCAACGTCTACGATATTGTCACGTCGCTGCCCTCGCCCCGGGTCATCTTTGTGCCGGACCGTTTGATGGCCGAGAATCTCCGGGCCGAATTGCGGCACCGGGGGGTGGCCAAGGAGATCATCTCGTCCGACGGCACCTGCCTGGTCCATGACCAATTCACCCTGGCGCAGGTCGTTGCGGCGCGAGCGCAGTTTCCCGGATTGAAGGTGGTGGCCCATCCCGAGTGCGCACCCGACGTGGCCGGCGCCGCGGACTTCGTCGGCAGCACGGGGGCGATGATAGGCTACGTCAAGACCACCGTCGCGCCGTACTTCCTCATGCTCACCGAATGCGGCCTGGTCGGCCGGCTCGAGGTGGAGTCCCCCGAAAAGGAATTCATCGGCGGCTGCCGCCTCTGCCCCTATATGAAGCTCAATTCGCTCGAAAAGATCCGGGACGCCCTGGCCTCCCCCCGGCCCGACCAGATCATCACGCTCGACGAAAACCTTCGCATCCGAGCCGCGCGCTGCATTGAAAGGATGTTCTCCCTTGGACCCACGGACTGACCACCTGATCGACCTCGCCCTGGAAGAGGACGCCGGGCTGGGCGACGTCACGAGCCGGGCCATTTTCCCGCCGAGGCATCGCTCGCACGGCTATGTCGAAGCCGGCCAGGACCTCATGGTCTGCGGCCTGGAGGTCGCGGCGCGCGTCTTCGCGCGGGTCGACGCCGCCCTTTGCGTCACGCTCGAGGTGCGCGACGGCGCCCGCGTGAGGAGGGGCCGGAGGGTGCTTCGCGTCGACGGGCCAACCGCGGCCATGCTGACGGCGGAGCGCACGGCGCTCAACTTCCTCCAGCACCTTTCCGGCATCGCCACCCTTGCGGGTAAATTTGCCGAGGCCGTGGCGGGCACAGGCGTCCGGATCGTCGACACGCGGAAGACTCTCCCCGGCTTCCGCGCCCTGGAGAAATACGCCGTGCGCTGCGGCGGCTGCTTCAACCACCGCAGTTCGCTCGGCGAGCACGTCCTCATCAAGGACAACCACATCGCGGCCGCCGGATCCCTCGCCAAGGCCGTGGCGCGCGCCAGGGCCGCCGCGCCGCACCTTTCCAAGATCGAGGTCGAGGCCAAGACGCTGGCGGAAGTGCGGGCCGGCGTCCGCGCCGGCGCGGACGCCATCCTGCTCGACAACATGACTCCCGCGGGCATCCGAACCGCCTTGGCTGCAATCGCCGGCGCGGCGATCGTGGAGGTGTCGGGGGGGGTGCGCCTTGAGACGGTGCGCGACTATGCCATTCGCGGCGTCGACGTGATCAGCATCGGCGCCCTCACCCACTCCGCGCCGGCCGCGGATTTGAGCATGACGATCGTTCCCCGGCGGCGCTGACCCGAGATGGAGCACCTTCACACGGATTGCCTTGTCATCGGAGCGGGCCTGGCGGGCTCGGCCTACGCCCTGCAGGCGGCGGCGGCCGGGCATACGACGGAGCTGCTCTCGCTTTCCGACCCGCTTGCGGCGAACTCCGACTGGGCGCAGGGCGGGATTGTCTACGACGTCACCTCGGATCCCGACGCGCTCGCCCGCGACATATCGGACGCAAGCGACCACTCGTCGAACATGGACGCCGTGGATCAGCTTGTGCGCGAGGGACCGGCCGCGGTGAAGCAGCTTCTCATCGACGAATTGGGGATCGATTTCGACCGCGACCGCGCCGGCAAGCTCGACTTCACCCGCGAGGGGGGCCATGGCAAGCGGCGGATCATCCATTCCAAGGATGCCACGGGCCATGCGATTCTGTCCGCGGTCGCGCGGCGGGTCGATGCGACCCCCCTCATTTCCCGGCGCGCGGGCTGGGTCGCAATCGACCTGCTCACCTTGTCGCACAATTCGCCGGATCCGGCCGACAAGTACCAGCCCCTGACCTGCTTCGGCGCCTACGTGCTCAACACCGCCACGGGTGAGATCTGCGCCGTCGTCGCCAAGAAAACCGTGCTGGCGAGCGGGGGGCTCGGGCAGATCTTCCTGCACACGACCAACCAGCCAGGCAGCGTCGGCCACGGCGTCGCAATGGCCTACCGCGTCGGCGCTCGCCTGATCGACCTGGAGTATGTGCAGTTTCATCCGACGGCGTTCGCCAAGAAGAACGCCCCTCAATTCCTCATCACGGAGGCGCTGCGCGGCGAAGGCGCGGTCCTCGTCAATTCCCGCGGCGAACAATTCATGGACGAAGCCCATTCCCAAGGCTCGCTGGCCCCACGCGACGTGGTGGCGCGGGCCATCCGCCACGAGCTGGACCTGAGCGGCGACCCGTGTGTCTTTCTCGACCTTTCGGCGATGGCTCCGGGTTTCGCACGCGAGCGTTTTCCCAATATCCACGAGCGGTGCCTGGCGTACGGGGTGGATATCGAGCGCGAGCCGATTCCGGTCGTGCCCGCAGCCCATTTCGCCTGCGGCGGCGTCCACACCGACCTCAACGGACGCACGAACATCCGCCACCTGAGCGCGATCGGCGAGACCGCCTGCACCGGCCTGCACGGCGCGAACCGCCTGGCGAGCACGTCCCTGTTGGAGTGCCTCACCGGCGCGAAGTTTACCGCGGCGGCCGACGCGGATGATCTCGCCCGCCAGTCGTTTCGCCTGCCCGTCCCGCCCGCGTGGGAAAGTCCGGTGCGCAAGGCCGATGTAGTCCTGATCAGGCAGGACATGCTGCAGATCCAGCTCACGATGTGGAACTATGCCGGCGTCGTGCGCTCGCCGAAGCGCCTCAACCGTGCGCGGCGAATCCTGCTTGAGCTGCGAGAGGAGATCCAGAGTTTCTATCGCGGCTGCGGGCTCAACCGGGATCTAATCGAGCTGCGCAACGCCGTTCAGACCGCCCTGCTCGTCGTCCACGCCGCCTCGCTCAATCCTGTCAGCAAAGGCTGCCACTACGTCGTCAGCGAGGAGTGAGCGCTCAGAGGTGCGATTCCTTCTGCACGGCCCACTGGTTGTCGAGGCGCACCGAAAGATCGAGGGGGTCGCCGACGCCGACGGTGCCTCGCGCGACCTGGTAGGCCCACACCTGAAAGTACGTGAGCATCGCGCCCCCATAGATGGTCGAAAACGCGCCGTCCACGGCGTCCAGGCCCGACGAGACGAGGATCCGGCCAATGCGCGGGACGTGAAAGCGCGCATCGGTCGTGAACCAATTTCCGCCAAGGTAGACCTCGCCGTAGGCATGAAAGTCCATGTGATTGTCCGGGTCGGGAAATGCGATGTCCGGAAGGTGGCCGGTGACATATCGGGCAGGCAGGTTGAAGGTGCGGTTCAGGGCCACCGCCAGATGGGCGAAGTCGCGGCACACTCCGTAACCGCGCTGCAACACGTCCCATGCCGAGAGGTCGGTCCTTCCCGACATGTAACGGTATTCAATGTTTTCGTGGATCCAGCGGCTGATCGCCTGGACGCGGGGCCAGCCATGCTCCACGGTGCCAAACTTCTCCCATGCAAAATTGATCAGCTTGTCTGAGTCGCAGTACCGGCTGGGCAGCGTGTAGCGGAGCACGGCCGGCGGCAGGTCGCCCGGCGCCACCGGCGCGGCATTCCCGAGGTCGTAATTGTCCGGCTGCGAGGGCACCGCCACGATCGCATCGTGGCGCACGTAATGGGTGCCGGGCGTGAGGTTGACGCGGTAGAAGGGATTGCCGTGGCTGTCGTCAAACTCCTCCGCCGACAGGTTGTCCCCCAGCGTGATGGCCTCCGCGATGATCTGGTGGTGCCGGTCGGGCCTGGGTTTCACGTTCAGGAGCAGCGCAGCCGGCCCCGTCGCCTGGTAGGCGAGGCTGCAGCCCACGCGAACGGTCAGGTCGAATTCCTTCGGGATCGGCGGCGGCTCCATGATGCCGACACTGGAGCCCGGTCCGAATCCGTTGCAAACGGTTTCGCCGAAATACCGACAATGTCCCTGAGGACTTGCAGTCGGTCCACAGGGTGTTGTGCTTTGCGTATTCCGCATGAATTCAAATAAGGCCGTGTTTATTGGCTCCGACAGCGGCGCCACGACGTCAAAGACCGGAGGCGTATGGGCGGATGGCTCAATGGTTTCCATGAAGCTGCTGCAGAGCGCCACGAATGCGCAGGAGGGAACCGCAGCGGTGGTCAAGGGCTGGATCAAGGGCGCGGTCGGCTTTCTCACCCAAAACGGCCTCACGTGGGACCAGGTCAGCGGGGTCGGCCTCGCAATTCCGGGACCGTACCAGCGCATGGGGGTGCTGGGACGCACGGCCAACCTTCCGGCCAGCTTTGACGGTTGGGATTTTTATGAGGACTACAGCGTTGCCCTCGCTGCGGAAGCGGGCCGGCCGATTCCCCTTTCGGTCGGAAACGATGGCAAATTTGGAGGGGTAGCCGAGGCCAAGCTCGTCCGAGCTGGGAAAAAGGCGTCCGTGCTCATGCTATCCCCGGGCTCGGGCCTCGGTTGCGCCTATATCGACCACAACGGCCTCCCGCTCGACGGGGAAACCCTCGCCGGCATGGAGGCGGCGCACATGCCCGCGCCGCTGCAGCTGCTCGGAATGAGGCCCTTCCCCTGCGGCTGCGGCCGGACCTGGGGCTGCATCGAGTCCTACACCACCCTATCCGGACTGCCGCATCTCCTCGATGAAATGCTCAAGAAACACCCGGACCACGACCTGGCGCGCTCGGGACTCCCAGCCAAGGAGAAGGCGATGTCGATTCGCGGGCTCGCGCAAAAGAACGACCCCCTCGCGCGGGATATCTTTGATTTCCAGGCACGCGCCCTCGGGGTGCACGCGGCCTCCCTTTGCCTTGCCCTCGATCCCGGCTTCGTGGTGATCGGCGGCGGCCTCATGGACCACGAGTCCACCACGGCTGAATTCCGCGACCGCTACATCAAAATACTGAGCGAGACGGCTCTCCCCTACCTTTGGCCATCCCAGCGGGCGACGATCCGGTTCGCGGCATCCGAGCTAGGCGAGCTCTCCCAGGCCATCGGAGCCGCCCTGGTGGCGCTTTACACGTCGAAGTCCGATTAGACCCGGCGCCCCGGGCCGCCACGGCCTGTCCGGTTCCCGGGCAAGCGTCCCTCAGGACGGGACCTTGTCCTGGACAATGATCTTCAGGACGGAACGCACTCGGTTGAGCTCCCCGTGAAGGTGGCTCATGATGAAAGCGATCTCAATCGCGCGGGAATCGGGCATGCCTCCACGGGGGTCGATCGAAAGGCGGGTCTCCAGCGTTGAAAAACGGCGGCCGACCTCGCGGAGCCCTAGGTCGAGCGCATCGGCCTTCAGCCTTCCCGTGTCCGAAGCCAGTTGCTGACGGTCCTCGGACTGCGTGCCGGCCTTGGCCATCGTCAGCCACTGCTCCATTTGCACCAGCGTCGTGCCGACCTTCGCCTTGTACGCCGGGAGGTCCAGTCCGAGGCGGCCGGCCGCCTCCTCAGGCTTCTCGATCTTCTGCTGGCCCGCGATCTCGCCCTTTATGATGTTGAGCTGCTCGAAGACGCGGATCCGGTCGGCGGGTTTGACCATGTAATGGCGCACACCGAGACGCGACGCTCTCACCACCGTCGCGCTGTCGGTCGACACGGTGCAGATGATCACCCGGATATACCGGCAGACGGGCGTGGCCCTGACCCGCTCAAGAAGGTCGAGCCCCGAGATGGTCGGGAGCAAAAGGTCCAGAAACACCACGTCGAAGGCGTTTTTCGGATCCTCCAGGAGCTTGAGGGCCGCATCTCCGTCCGCTGCGCTCATGATCGAGTGCTTGCCCTCGGATTCGAGGATGCTCAGCAGGATTTCACGCGAAGTGGCTTCGTCCTCGACGATAAGAATGTTCACAGAAGAAAGGGTCTAACCTTCATTTCGAAAAAAACAATTGGCGGTGTCAACCGTTGCCGAAAATCGACCCGCCGTCATTTGACCGCCGTCCATATCCGCTGGACATCCTCGTGGTCCTCAAGGGCCTGCAGGAATTCCCCGACATGGGCCCTCGCTGCGTCGTCGAGCACGGGAAACGCCTTCGCGACATAGCCGAGCTCGCTTGTCACGACCAGCCATCCGTGCTTCGCCAGCCAGACGGAAACCGCATGCACCGCCGTCCGGTCGGTGACAAACCGCGCCCCGGCATGGCCCTCGGGAATATCGTCGTTCTGCTGGTGGGTGAGCGGCTCAAAATCATTGGCGCCCGCCTCGATGGCGGCGGCCTCGGGGTCGGCGTGGGGATCGGGATGATGCGCCTCGACGAGGCCCACATGGTCAAAGAGGAACTTGTTGCTGCCGGCGCTCCCCAGGATGCCTCCCTTGAAAAGAAACCTCATCTCGGGCGCAGTGCGCTGGTGATTGTCGGTATAGACCTCGACAATCAGCGGGACCTTGTGGGGCGCGTAGCCCTCGAACACCACGTGCTCGAGGACCAGCTTGTCGTCCCCTCCCCCCGCGCCCTTCTTGATGGCGCGCTCGATCACGTCCCGGGTCACGCTCGCCTTGCGCGCCTTCTCGAGGGCGGCGAACAGCCGCGCGTTCGCCCCGGGATCGGGGCCGCCCAGCTTGGCGGCCACCGTGATTTCCTTGACCAGCTTTCCTACGACCTGGCCCTTCTTCAGGTTGACGATCGCGCGTTTCGCATGAAGCCATTGACGTCCCATGGGATTGGAACGGCTAGCAGTCCGGCCCGCAGCGGGCAATTGCAAACGGCGGGGGCATCCCCCCCAGGGTCCGCCCCGAAAATGAGCCGGACGGCGGGGCCGGGGCCCGCGCTACGTCTGCGAGGGCGCAATCGTGATCACCACCGACTTGGAGGTGGGCGTGTGGCTCACCTCGGCGACACTGTCCACGGGGACGAGGACGTTGGCCTCCGGGAAATAGGTCGCCGTGCAGCCGCGCGGGATCTCATAGGGGGCCACCATGAACTGCGGCGCATGACGGCGCTCCCCCCTGAAGACGCCCGTCAGGTCAACCAGCTGCCCCTGGACGAGGCCCGCGTCCCTGACGTCGTCCGGATTCATGAAGATCACCCGGCGCCCGTTGTAGATCCCGCGGTAGCGGTCATCCAGGCCGTAGACCGTGGTGTTGAACTGGTCGTGCGTCCGGATGGTCATCATCAGGTATTCACCGGCGGCGAGTTCCCGGACCGGAAGGTCGTGGACCGTGAAGACGGCCTTGCCCGTCGGGGTCGCAAACGTCCTCGAATCGCGCGCGCCGTTGGGAAGGTAGAAGGGTCCGGCCTTGATCCGCGGGTTGAACGACTCGAATCCCGGAACGACCCTCTCGATGAGGTCGCGAATGCGGTCGTAGTCAGCGGCCAGCGCGTCCCAATCGACGGGCTTGCCGGGCCCGAGGACCGCCTTCGCCAGGCCGGCGACAATGGCCGGCTCGCTCCGCAGTTGCGGCGAGGCAGGCTCAAGCTGTCCCCGCGAGGCGCTGATGACGCCCATGCTGTCCTCGACCGTGACAAACTGATCGCCGCCGGATTGGCGATCGACCTCGGAGCGGCCGAGGCAGGGCAGGATCAGCGCGTTGTCCCCCGTGATCAGGTGCGAGCGGTTGAGCTTGGTCGAGACGTGGGCGGTCAGGCGGCAGGCGCGGAGCGCGTCCGCCGTGAACTCGGTGTCCGGTGTCGCGGACAGGAAATTGCCGCCCATTCCAAAAAACACCCGGACACGGCCCGCGTGCATGGCCTTGATCGAGTCGACGACATCCGCGCCCGCCTCGCGCGGCGGCTCGAATCCGAACACCGAGGCCATTCTGTCCAGAAACTCCGTGGACGGCTTCTCGTAGATGCCCATCGTCCGGTCGCCCTGCACGTTGCTGTGTCCCCGCACGGGGCACGGGCCGGCGCCGGGGCGACCGATATTACCGCGCAGAAGCAGGAAATTCATCACCTCCTGGATGGTCCCGACGGAATTCCTGTGCTGCGTGAGGCCCATGGCCCAGCAGGCGATGATCGCCCTAGCCCCCATCGCGATTTCCGCGGCACGCCGGATCTGCTCCCTGGAAAGGCCGCTTCCGGCGATGATGGCACCCCAGTCGACCGACCTCAAATGGGCGATGAGCTCCGCCGCGCCGCTCGTGTGGGCGTCGATGAAGGTCCGGTCGAGCACGGTTCCGGGCCGCCGGTCCTCCTGCTCGATCATCTCCTTCATGATGCCCTGCATCACGGCCATGTCGCCGTTGATCCTCACCGGCAGCCAGAGGTCGCACATCGGCGTGCCCGGCCTAAAGATCATCCCTACGGCCCGGACCGGGTTCATGAGGTCCTGCGGATTCTTGAAGCGAACCAGGCCCACCTCGGGCATCGGGTTAATGCTCACGATCCGGCAGCCGCGCCGCTTCGCCGACTGAAGCGCCGTCAGCATCCGCGGATGGTTGGTGCCCGGATTCTGCCCGATGATGAACACCGCATCCGCCTGGTCGAAATCGGACAGTCTGACGCATCCCTTTCCGATCCCGATCGTCGGTCCGAGCGCCGAACCGCTCGATTCGTGGCACATGTTCGAGCAGTCGGGCAGGTTGTTCGTTCCGAAGGCCCGCACCAGCAGCTGGTAGAGGAAGGCAGCCTCGTTGCTGGTCCTTCCCGAGGTGTAGAAGGTCGCCCCATCGGGCGTTGGAAGGGCCTTGAGCTCGCGGGCCACGAGTTCGAACGCCCCCTCCCACGAAATCGGCTCGTAGTGGTCCGAGCCGCGACGAAGCACCATGGGCTCCGTCAGGCGTCCCTGCTGGCCAAGCCAGAAATCGGACTTTTCCGAAAGCTCGCGGACAGAGTGGGTCCGAAAAAACTCCGCCCCTATCCTTTTCGTGGTCGCTTCGTCCGCCACCGCCTTGGCTCCGTTTTCACAGAACTCGGCGAAGCTGCGGTGGCCGTCCGGATTGGGCCACGCACAGCTCTGGCAATCGAAGCCGTCCTTCTGGTTCAGTTTCAGCAGCGTGCCGATGCCCCGCACGAGACCCATCTCCCTCACGCTGAAGGCCATCGTCTGTTCCACGGCCATCAGTCCAGCCGCCGCCTTGCTGGGCGAGCCCTGGCGCAACCCCTCCGTCTCGACCGGCGGCTGCGCCTCGGGAACGATCGTCTTTCCGGGGGTCTCGGAAATTATCATGGGGGGCTTCCGGGGACGCTAGCGAAGGGGCGGGGCTGGGTCAAATCGGGTTTGCGATCGGCGAGGTCCCGGGCGACGGTAGGGGCGATCCTGCGCCTGCTTCGGTCCAATGCAAACTCCCGCAAACATCCAGATGGTGGGCGATGAAATCGCCATTGCGTGGAGCGATGGCGTCGAAACCTTCCTGCGCCACGACCTGCTCCGCCGGGCGTCTCCGAGCGCCGAGACCCAGGGCGAACGGGATGTGTTCGGCAACCACTATGGCGGCCAGGGCAAGAGCGGCCACATGGGCGTGCGGGTCCTCGGATGGGAGCAGATCGGCAACTATGCGCTCCGGTTTGACTTCAGCGACGGCCACAGAACCGGGCTTTACACCTACGACTACCTGCGAAAGCTGGGCGCGACCCAGCCGACCTGACCCTCCTGCCATGTCCAAAGCCGCATCCGCCCCCCCGCCCCCTAGCACCTCCGATGTCGAATTGGGGACGATCCTCCAGCCGAAATTCGGGCCCGATGGAACGATACCCTGCATCACGGTGGACCACGCTACGGGCGACGTTCTGATGTTCGCCTTCATGAACGCCGAGTCGCTCGCCCAGACAATCCGCACCGGCCGCGCCACCTACTGGAGCCGCTCCCGCGGCAAGCTCTGGGTGAAGGGCGAGGAATCGGGCAACGTGCTCCATGTCGTCGATCTCTATGTCGACTGCGACCAGGACGTGCTCCTGCTCAAGGTCAAAAACGCGGGCCCCGGCGCATGCCACAACGGCTACGCCTCCTGCTTCTACCGCAAGCTCGCCCCGGGGGCCGATCCCGCCGCGGGCAGCCCGCTCAAGCTCGTGTTTTCCGCGGAGCGCGCGTTCGATCCCGCGAAGGTCTACCGGAAAAAATAGCCGCTCGCCCTCACTCGATGTCGGCTTCGTCGAGAACGGTGATCATCAGGTCCGCGCTCGACACGACCTGCTCGTCGACCGAGCAGGTCACGCTGGCCAGGGCGATCTTGTTGTTGCGAACCTTGGTGAGTTTCGCGTGGATGCGGAGCTGGTCGCCCGGGCGGACCGGCTTGCGAAACTTGACCTTGTCGGCGCTCATGAAAAACGCGGGCCTGGGCACCCAGTTGTTCCAACGCACGATCAGGATGCCTGCGGCCTGTGCCATCGCCTCGAGCTGCAGGACCCCGGGCATCACGGGATTTCCCGGGAAATGCCCGTTGAAATAGGGCTCGTTGAAGGTGACGTTCTTAATGGCCACCAATTCCTCGGCCCCGCGTATCTCGATCACGCGGTCGATCATGACAAACGGGTAGCGGTGCGGCAGGATGTCCAGGATGCCGCGGATATCGAGCGTCTCGACATCGTTCTTGAGCGTCGGACGGATCGCGTTCTTTTTCCGATTGCCGCCTTTCTTGCGCTCCTGGAGCTGTTCAAAGAGGGCCTTCGTCAGCTCGGCATTGATGGCATGGCCCGGCCGCGTCGCGACGATGTGCGCCTTCAGCGGCGCACCGAGGAGCGAGATGTCCCCTATGATGTCCAGGATCTTGTGCCGGACAAACTCGTCCTTAAACCGGAGGGGTTCCTTGGAAAGGATCTTGTCCCCCTTTATGACGATGGCGCAGTCGAGGGACCCGCCGCGGATCTTGCCGAGCTTCAGGAGCTCCTCGATGTCCTCATAGATCGTGAAGGTCCGGGCCGGCGCGATCTGCGCGATGAACGCCTCCGGATCGATCGAGAGGGAAAGATGCTGCGTGTGGATCCCGCGGTCGTCGGCGGACGTGCAAGAAATTTTCAGCCCGTCGTGCGGAAGGGCGATGATCGAGGAGTTGCCCCGCATCACGGACACCGGGGCGTCGAGCGCGAAATACTCGCGCTCCTTGTCCTGCTCCACCGGCTCGCCCTCGATGATCAGGTTGACAAAGGGCCGGGCGGAACCGTCCATGATGGGCGGTTCGGACGCGTTCATCTCGACGACGACATTGTCGATCCCGCAGCCGTTGAGGGCACTTAGAACATGCTCGACCGTCTGGATCTTCGTGTGGCCCACCTGGATCGTCGTCGCCCGGACCAGGTCGGTGATGTGGTCGACCCGGGGCAGGATCTCGGGCGCGCCGGTCAGGTCGACGCGCTTGAATACGACCCCGTGGTTCGCCGGCGCCGGCTTAAGCGTCAGCATCACCGCTTCGCCAGAGTGCATCGCGTTGCCCTTGATGGATACGGGGCGCGACAGGGTCCGTTGTTTCATGGGGTTGCAAAGCAGTTTCGCCAACTCGTCCCGGGCAGCGCAAGCGCGGAGAGGCGCCCCGGGGCCGGCCTTGACAGAAAACAGCCCACCCTTTGGACTGATCCTTCCCACATTTCAAACCCCCAGCACGATCCGCAACGCCGCTATGCCCGCAGCCAACGACATTCGCAAAGGTCAGGTCATCAAACATAACGGCGAGCCGCACCTCGTCATGGAAACGCAGCATCGCACGCCGGGCAACTTGCGCGCCTTCGTGCAGGTGAAGATGCGCAACCTCCGGTACGGCAAGGCGCTCGACCAGCGATTCGCGTCGACCGACACGATCGAAGTCCTTCCCACGGACCGCCGCACGCTCGAATTCAGCTATGCGGACCGCGCCAGCTACGCGTTCATCGATCCGTCGACGTTCGACCAGATCGAGCTCAGCGAGCAGACGCTGGGCGACGTGAAAAACTACCTCACGGCCGGCGGCAAGGTGGATGTGCTTTTTGTCGATGAAAAGCCGCTGACGGTCGAGCTGCCCTCGGCCGTGAACCTAAAGGTGGTCGAGTCGGCGGACGGGATCCGCGGCGACACGACAAGCAACGTGCAGAAGCCGGCGAAGCTCGAAACCGGTCTCATGATCCAGGTGCCCCTCTTCGTGAAGGAAGGCGAAGTGGTGCGGGTCAGCACGGCCGACGGCACGTACCTCGGGCGGGCCTAGCCGGCGACCGCGGTCGGGTTGGCCGGGGGCCGCTCAAACCACCCGCGCCCAGAGGACCTTCAGGTAACGGCTTTCCAGGCAGTTCGAGTAGACCGGATGGTCCGGACCCGGGCCCGTCCGATCGAAGAATTGGAGCCTGCGGTTGAGCCGGTGCGCGGCCTTGATCACGTGCTGCTCAAAATCCTCGAGGCTCAGCAGGCCCGAGCACGAACAGGTGACGAAGATGCCGCCTGTCCTGACCAGGCCGATGGCCAGCTGGTTCAGGTCCTCGTATTTCTGGCGGCCCTCCCAATTGCCGTGGGCATCGCGCGTGAAGATAAATTTCGGTGGATCGAGGACCACGAGGTCCCATGACTCCTTGTTCTGGTACATCTGCCGCGCGTAGGCGAAGGCATCTGCATGGACTAGGTTCAGGCGAACCTGATTCAGGTTGGCGTTTCGCCTCGCCTGGGCGAGCGCCACCTCGTCGAGGTCCACGCTCGTGACCTCCTCCGCTCCGCCGAGCACCTTCGCGCAGAGCGAAAAACCTCCCGTGTAGCAGCAGAGGTCGAGCACGCGCGCCCCCGCTGCGAATCGGGCGGCGGCCACGCGGTTTGAGCGCTGGTCGCAGAAGAAACCCGTCTTGTGACCCTCCGCAAAATCGACCTCATAGCGGACGCCGTTCTCAAGGATCTTCACCGTGCGCGGCGCGGAGGCATTCATCTCGTTGAACAAGGATGGTTTGATGCCTTCCAGACTCCCCAGGTCGTGGTCCACCTGGACACGGGCATATTTTGTCGCCGCCAGCTCGTGCAGGAGCGGCAGCCACGCGGCAAGCCGCTGGGCGACGCCGAGGCTGAATACCTCGCAAAGGAGCACGTCCCCATAGCGGTCGATGGTCAGCCCGCTCATCCCGTCGCCGTCCGAATTGATCAGCCGGTACGCATTGGTGCTTTCGTCGAGCTTGAACAACGAACGCCGGAGCCCGACGGCCCGACGCATCGCTTGTTCAAAATATTCCTCGGTGATGGGCTCGGCTCCATGGGCGACGACCCTGAGCGGGATCTTGGCGCGCGGATTGAAGAGGCCGGCGCCGACCGGCTCTCCATTCTTGTCGTACACATGGACCCAGTCGCCCGGCCGCGCGTCCTGGGACACCTTGCCGAGGAGCCGCGGGAAGATCGCCGGCTGGAACGTGATATACTTGAGCTGCGCCCACGGCCGAGGCCACGCCGACCGGTCGACGCAAGCGGAGGCGGGCGATTCCGCTGAAGTGGCCTTGGTCATGGGTCCAACCTAGGTATCGCACTGCCGCCGCCAATCAGATTGCAAGGCAACGGCCGACTCTATCGGCACCGATGCACCCCACCCTTCATTGGAACCGGGCGATCAGGCCACGCGTTCGACGATCGCCGGCGGCGGAGTCGGACGCTTTGGCGCCAGGCGGTAGGCGTTCTTGAAATACTCGAGCGCCTGCTCGAGCTTGGCCTCGTCGTTGTAATGGATCATCATCAGCGGTTCACCCTGTTTCACCTGGGTGCCGACCTTCTTGATCTCCGAAACGCCGACCGAGTGGTCGACCTTGTCGTGCGGCATTTCCTTGCCGGCCCCGAGAAGGTGGACGCCGCGGGCGATCATCGCCGCATTGATGGTGTGAACGTAGCCGCGCTTGGGCGCAGGCAACTTACGTATGTGCCTGGCCTGCGGGAATTTTTCGGGATGATCGATGAAGGTGGTATCTCCGCCCTGCGCTCGGACGAGTTCCTTGAATTTCTCTAGCGCCGATCCGTCTGTAAGGTGGCGTTGGACGGTCTGCTTCGCGGAAAGAGTGGAACCGGCAACTCCGGCGAGGCGGACGATCTCCATGCCGAGCTTTAGAACCAGCTCTTTCACGTCCTCGGGACCCTCGCCCCTCAGAAGCTGGATCGCTTCCTTGACCTCGAGTGCAGTGCCCACCGAGTCTCCCAGCGGCTGGTTCATATCCGTCACCAGCGCGACGCAACGGCGCTTCATTGATCGGCCGACCCGCGTCATGGAACGCGCCAATTGCTTGGCCTGTTCCAAGTCCTTAATGAAGGACCCATTACCCCACTTTACGTCAATGACGAGACCCTCCGCACCCTCGGCGAGCTTCTTTGAAAGGACGCTTCCGGTAATGAGGGGGAGGCTCGGGATTGTGCCGGTGTCCTTGCGCAGCTCGTACAGTTTCGCGTCCGCCGGGGCGAGGTCCTCATTCTGGGCAACGATGGCCCCCCCGATCTTGGCCAATTGCGCAGCGAACTGCTCGTTGGTCTGCCGCCCCTTGAAACCGGGGATGGCCGCAAGCTTTTCCAGCGTGTTGATCACGTAATCGTGCTCCACGCCGCACATCATGGGGACGACAACCCCTGAGGCCATGGCGAGCGGAACGAGAACCAGTGCGGTCTTGTCGCCGACTCCGCCGGTAGAATACTTGTCGATTTTGGGCTTGGCGATGTGGGATAGGTCGATGACCTCACCGGACAGCATCATTTCCTCCGTCAGGTCCGCGGTCTCCTGGGCCGACATTCCCGAGAAATAAATGGCCATGGCCAAAGCCGCCAACTGATGCAAAGGCATTTCCCCATCCAGCGTACTATCAATGATATAACGGATCTCCTCCTGCGTGAACTCCCCGCCGTCTCTCTTCTTCTCAATCAAGAAGTTAAACGTGGGCTTGATGAAGCGTCGTGCTGGGATGGTGCGTTTGCTCGTCATGGAGTTGAAGGGCGGTAAGGGAAGGGCCCCGAGGCCGGGAAAGCGTACGAGCCAACATGCTTCCATGAAAATGTCGAGCCAAAACGGCTCATAGAGTCCGCGCTTGCGCCCGTCGCGGCCACGATGGTGAAGTGGCCAGATGCACTTGGCGTTTGATTTGATCGGCGAGCTGGAGGAGGCCTTGTGGATCGCCGCCGCCAGCTCGGGAATCGAACCGGGTGCGTTTGAACCCGGGGTGCGCACCGCCGACCCGCGCCACGGCGATTTTCAGGCAAATGGGGTGTTGGCGGCCGCAAAAAGGGCGGGCAAAGCGCCGCGACCCATGGCGGAGGCGATCGCGTCCAGCCTTGGGAGCGACGTGCGAGACGCCTTCGATGTCTCGGTCGCGGGTCCGGGTTTCATTAATTTCGCCGCCCGGCCCCCGCTCCTTCTGGCGTGGCTCCAGGCCCACCGCACGGAAGGTGCCCTGGCTTCCGGTGCCAGCGCGGAGCATCGGGGCGAGACCTGGGTCGTCGATTACAGCTCGCCCAACACGGCGAAGCAAATGCACGTGGGCCACCTTCGGTCGGCCGTGATCGGCGAGGCAATCTGCCGACTGCTCGGATTTACCGGCGCACGGGTTGTTCGCGACAACCACATCGGAGACTGGGGCACCCAGTTTGGAAAGCTGATCTGGGCGTGCAGGCGCCACCTGGACGGAGCCGCGCTCGCACGCGATCCTATTGAGGAGTTCGAACGCCTTTACAAGCTGGGCAGCGCCGCGGCCGAATCGGACCCCGCCGTGATGGAGGAGGCCCGGTCCGAGCTCGTAAGGCTTCAATCGGGCGATCCGGAAAGCCTGGCATTATGGAGAAGCATCAATGAGGCGAGCCTCGCCGCATTCCAGAAAATCTACGACCGCCTTGGGATCCGCTTTGACGAGACGCTCGGGGAAAGTTTCTACAATGACAAGGTCGAGCGTGTTTACTCGGAGCTCGTCGCGGCCCAAATTGCGGTCGAGAGCGAAGGGGCGCTGGTCGTCTTTCACCCGGAGCATCCTCGTTTCAAGACCCAGCCGATGATTGTCAGGAAGTCGGACGGCGCGGCCAATTATGCCACGACCGACCTAGCCACGATCCTCTACCGGTCCGAGCACTTTCGGGCGAACGTCGTCCTCTATGTGGTGGACAAACGCCAAGGCGATCACTTCGAGCAGTTGTTCCTGACGGCGCGCAAGTGGTTTATGGTTTGTGGCTTGACGCTGCCACGCCTCGAGCATGTCGATTTCGGATCGGTGCTCGGCGAGAATGGAAAGCCGCTGAAGACACGCACGGGCGAAAACATCAAACTCCGCGATCTGCTCGACGAGGCCGCGGAGCGCGCCTTCGCGCTCGTGTCGGCGAAGAGCCCGGAGTTCCCGCAGGAGGAGCGCCGGACCATTGCCGAGATCGTCGGCGTCGGCTCGGTCCAATACGCCGATCTGTCGCAGAACCGCGCGAGCGACTACGTATTCTCGTGGGACAAGATGATCTCGCTCGAGGGAAACACGGCGGCCTATCTGCTTTATGCGGTGGCGCGGATCCGATCGATCTTCAGGCGCCAGGGCCTGGAATGCGGCGACCCCGCCTCCGAGGCGGCGGCCGGTCCGTTCCAGACTCCGGGCGAAATCGCGCTCGCGCGCAAGCTCGTAAAATTTGCCGACGCGCTCCGCCTCGCCGTGGAGACACTCAGTCCGCATTTCCTGTGCCTCTACCTTTACGAGCTCGCGAGCGAGTTCAGCACGTTCTACAACGCCGACAAGGTGATCGTCGAGGATCCCGTGGTTCGGGGGCGGCGGCTCCTGCTCTGCGCGCGAACCCTCCTCGTCCTTGAGAAGGGCCTCCACCTCCTAGGCCTGCGCACCCTCGAGCGGATGTGACCAAAACGCGCTTGCCGCCCCAGTTTCGGGCGGCCAGCCTACCCCTGAATGGCCACGCAGGAATACTATATTCGCGAGTCCTCCGAAAATGAGGCGCGGGGTCCGTTCAACCTGGAGCAGCTTGTTTCACTCGCTGAAACGGGTCAGGTCACGATCGAGACGCTTTGGTACGACGCAGCCGTCGAGGATTGGACTTCGATAGGGGCGACCGACAGCCTGAGGAGCTCGCTTTTCCCCGAGAAAAGGAAGCTGCGGATGAAGGCGAAGGATATCACTCCCCAGTCCAAGGCGTCCAGCGAGCTCGCCCCGATCACGGTCCAGGATATGCTTGCGGGCGCCGAGGGAAGGACGACCGAGACCAAGGACAAGATCGATCCCGCCATCGCGCAGGCCAAGGCCGCCCGCATCGGGATGTGGTCCGCCGTGGGGTGCCTGGTCCTCGCGGCAGGCGGGGAAATCCTGCCTGCGGCCGACGCAATCGGCGCCCTGGATGTCAACAAGCTCATGGAGCAGCCGCTGGTGCTTTTGGGCGCCCTCGACCTCTTCATGGCGACCATGTTGGGCCTCGGCGTCGTCTCGTTCTACCCCGCGATCCGATTCCGCGCCGCCTTCGGGCTTGGGTTTTTCATGTTCGTCTTCGTCTCCCAGGGCCAGCCCGTGGCCACGCTTGCGGCGATCGCGGGATCCGTCGGACTTTATTTTGCAACGGTGATCGTGGACTTGGTTCCCGTGACCGTCGCGTCGGCGCTCGGCGTCCTCGGTCTCGGGGGAGTGTCTTACTTCCTGCTTTCGACCTGATCCACCGAAATGCCCTTTCGAGGCGTCGGAACTAGGATTTCCCAGCTCTGGCGTCGGGACATCTGGCAGGCATCCAACCTGACCGACCGCTCGCCCAAGGGCTTTTTCTACGCCCTGTTGCGGGTGGTTTCCATCTCGGCTACCACCTTTTCGGAAACCAAGACGGGCAGCCGCGCGGCGGACCTGAGCTTCAGCTCGATGCTCGGGCTTGGACCGCTCATCGCGATCGGCATGCTGGTCGCCTCGACGGTGCTTGGGGAGCGCAATCCGAACCTGGCCGTCGACGCGCTGAATCGCCTGATCAGTTTCGTCGCGCCCCAGCTCGATCAATACGAGAAGCTGGACAGTGGAAGCACCGTCGCGGTGAACCCCGACCTTGTCCGAATGATCGACGGTTTCATCAAAGGGGCCCAGTCGAGCACCGTCGGCGTCATAGGGGCACTCTCGCTGATCGTCATCGTCCTCCTCCTCTTCAAGTCGATCGAGGACGTGTTCAACGATATCTGGGGCGTGAGGCGCGGCCGCTCCCTCCTGATGCGTGTCGTTTTCTATTGGACCATTCTGACGCTGGGCGGCGCGCTCTTTTTCGCATCGGTCGCCGTCATGGGGGCCGGCTCCTTTGTGAACGAGGTCATCGGGCGGCTTTTTGGCCCTGAAGTGGTCAAACTCCTGAGCTGGTCCCTGCCCTCATTTTCCTTCGTCCTATTGGTCAGCGTGCTGGCGGTCTTCTACCGGACCATTCCGAACACCCGCGTTCGCTGGCGCGCGGCGCTATCGGGCGCCCTGGCGGTCGCCCTGCTGCTCACCGCAAACAACTTCCTCCAGTTCCTCTACCTTAGGCGCGTTCTCCTCACCAAGAGCCTTTTCGGTTCCCTGGGAGTGATCCCTGTGCTGATGTTCGGACTCTACATATTCTGGCTCTTCGTATTGATCGGAGGCCAGATCAGCTATGCGGTGCAGAACGTCCATGTCCGCAACAGCCAGCTCGCTTGGGGCGGCCTGAGCGCCTCCATCCGGGAACGGCTTTCCCTGGCCGTTCTGGTTGCGATCTGCCGCCGTTTCCACGAGTGCAAACCCCCCATCTCGCTCACCGAGCTCGCGGGCACCGTGGGCCTCCCCACCCAGATCCTCAATGAATGCCTGAACCGCATCGTCGACCTGGGGTTCGTGAGATCCGTGCCGGCCGAAGCGGGCGTGACAACGGCCGAGCTGGTCTACCAGCCGGCCCGGCCGCTCAGCCGGATCACCCTGCTGGAATTCAAGTCGGCCGCGGACAACCGGGGCACGGAACCGTCCGGCGCGGCCCATTTCCGCATTGACCCGATCGTGAGCGAATTCAGCGCAGCCCTTGGACAGCTGGGCGAGCAGGAGTTTTTCCGGAAATCGATGGAGGAACTTCTCTCGGAAGAAGCGGTCGCCAAATAAAGCGTTGCCAGCCCTGAGGGGCGGCCTAGCCTCCGGTCCCTTTTTCCCCACACATGATTTCCTGGATTCAACGGACCTTCCAGCACCACTTTCGCCTCATTTTTGCCCTTCTTTTGGTCGGAATGATCATCCCGTTCGTGTTTACGATCGGATCGACGCCGGGAATCGGGCGCGCCGATCACACGGTCGCCACCCGAGAGTTTTTTGGCCACAATCTGGCCTCCAGAGAGGACCTGCAGAAAATGCTCGACGACGGCCGCCTGAGCGCCGCCCTTCAATTTGGATCGAGCGCGTCTCCCGAACAGGTCCAGTTTTATGCCTACCAGCGGGTTGCGGCGCTCCACCTCGCGGATGAGATGCACATTCCCGCGGCCAGCGCGGCCGAGATACCGGAATTTATCAGGCAGCTGCGCGTATTCGCAGGCCCCGACGGCCAGTTTGACGCCACGCGCTACGACGCGATTCGAAACGCATGGAAGACGACCGGCGCCCCCTCCGAGGCGGATGTTGCCCGAGTGATCGCCGACGACGTGCGGGCCCAGAAGATAGAGCCGCTCCTCGCCGGTCCGGGTTACCTCCTGCCGGGCGACGTGAATGCGGTCGTCCTGAAGGGGGACACCAACTGGACGATCTCTACGGCGACGGTCGACTATGCCCGCTACGATCCCGACATCCATCTGACCGAAGCCGAGATCTCCAAGTTCTTTTCAGACAATTTATTCCGCTACACCATCCCTCCGCGTATCTCGGTCGACTACGTCGATTTTACGGCGCTCCAGTTCCTGCCGCAGGTTGCGGCTCCGACGGATGCCGAAGTACGCGAATTCTACGATTCGAACCCGGGAAAGTTTCCCAGACCGCCGTCCGCCAAGGGACCTGTGGTCAAACCGGACCCGGCCGGCGATTTCGCGGCGGTCGAGCCCCAAGTACGGCTTGCGCTTCAGTTCCTACGAGCCCAGCGCAGCGCGGTCAAGGCGGCCTCCGACCTCGCCTATTCGCTTTACGATGGGAAGGTGTCCCGGGGCGCTCCCCTCGATTCCTTCCTCGCCGGACACAATCTCAAGGCGGCGAGCCTAGCCCCTTTCACGCTCGAGGCCGGACCGGCCGAACTGGGCGGATCCCATGACGTCGCGGGCGCGGCGTTTGAGCTCAACCAAGACCGGTTCTATTCGGAGGCCGTCCCCAGCCCGAGCGGCGCGGTGGTGCTGATCTGGAAAGACTCACTGCCCTCCCGCGAACCCTCGTTCGCCGAGGTGCACGACAAGGTCCGCGCCGACGCTTACGAGAACGAGAAGCGAAAGCGTTTCGTCGAATTTGGGCGGACCTTGAGGGCGGGAATCGAGCGCGGGCTCAAGGCCGGGGATTCGTTTGACAATGCCGTCGCTGCGGCGGCCGGCACCGCGACGGTGGCGGCGAAGGACTATCCCCCGTTCACGCTCCGGAGCCAACCCCACGACATCGATCCCGCCGCGATCGGAGCCCTCGATCGCCTCGGCAAGGGAAGCGTCTCGGACATGGAGACCACCAGCGCCAACCTGGGAATTCTCGTGTACGTCGCCGACAAGAAGCTTCCCCCGCTCGACGAGTCGGGGCCCCGCTATACCCAGTTGAGGATCCAGATGGCGCGAGCGTATTCCCGATCGGAATCGATGGCAATCCTCGGCGACGTCGTCGCCCAGGAGCTCAAGCGCGGCGATTCGACCGCGGCAAAATAGTCGCTTTTCATGGCGCCGCCGAACCGCGGCTTTCGACCGACCCCGCAAACGGGCGCGCCGCACGTCGAAAAAGGTCCCCTTTGAGCCGTCGGCGCGTGTTGATTCCCGCAGGCCCGCCTCCTCCCTTCCTCAAATGACCCGAATCATTTCCCGAGCCTGCCTCGCCCTGCTTTGCGTGAGTTCGGTAACGCTCGCTGGCGCCGTCGAGGACCCCCTGCCGGCCTTCGGCGATACGTCGCTCCCGGTGGACCTTTCCGGGCAGGTCACGCTTCAAAACTGCATCGCCCAGGCGCTCAGCCGGAATTTCACCGTGAGAATCCAGCAGTTCAGCGTGTTCGAGGCCCAGGATTCAGTGGTGATCCAGCAGGCGGCATTCGAGCCCACCTTTGGCTTCAACGCCAACAAGACGGTCACCCAGCAGCCGGTCTCCGAGCTCGCCCTCGGGATCATTCCCTACTCCGACGTGCAAACCGGCACGTTCTCCGTGAACGACACCGTTCTGACCGGCGGTACCGTTTCCGCTAACTACAGCCTTCAGCGCATCGACTACCAGCCGGCCTTCATCCTGCCCAACCCCTCGTTCGGCAGCAGCGTCTCCATTTCCGTGGTGCAGCCGCTCCTGCAGGCGGCCGGCATCGACTACAACGGCGCGGCGATTGAAACAGCCCGGCTCAACGCAAGAATCTCCAATCTCAATTTCAAGAGCGCCGTACTGACCATGGTCTTCAACGTGGAGACGACCTACTTCAATCTCCTCTATCAGCGCGAGGTGTACAAGGTGCAGCAGGATACGCTCCGGCAGGCTAACCAGCTCCTGGATGAAAACACGATCCGTCGCCAGACGGGGGTCCTCACCGACCTGGACGTGATGAATGCGCGGGCAGGCGTCGCCGCCGCGCAAAACCAGCTCATTCTGGATGAGCAGGCCGTCCACACCAGCGAGGATGCCCTGCTGCAGTTGTTGGGCGATCGCGAGTTCAAGTCGGTGGTCGGCAGCGTCGACTTCCCGTACGCGGGCGAACCCAGTGTCTCGTTCGAGCGCTCGTACAAGCTGGCGAGGGATAACGGGCCGGACCTCGGCGTGGCCCAGGCGACCATCGAAGAGTTCAAGCTTTCCGCCCTGAAGGCCAAGCGCAACACGCTCCCCGAGCTGAACGTGAACGGGGGGCTCGGCTATAGTTCGTTCGCGGCCTCGCCGAATCAGTCCGTCACGGGAAACTGGAATGGATTCAACTGGACAGCGGGCGTCACCGTGAGCGTCCCGTGGGGAATGCGCGCCAACCGCGCCCTATACCGCCAGGCCATGGCCGGAGTGCGCAGCGAGGAGCTCACCTACGACCAGACCGACCAAAACCTCGTGGTCCAGGTCAGGGCCGCGATCCGCGGAGTCGAGACGAGCGTCGCCAGCGTGCGTTCCACGGCTGAAAACACCAAGTTCAACGAGAAGGCCTATGAGCTGACGAAGGCCCAATTCGACGCGGGTCTTGCAACAAGCTACCTAGTTCTTCAATCTCAGAACACTCTTGAAACCGCCCGCGTCAGCGAATTGCAGGCGAAGGTCAATCTGCTCTCGGCAATCGCCAACCTACGCTTCCTCGAGGGCAGCTCGCTGCAGCTCTACCGCATCAACCTTCCCGAATGAGTCGTCCTCCCGCGAGGCCGGATTCAGCCTCGTCGAGCTTGCGGTCGTCGTTCTGATCATCGGGATTCTGGCAGCGGTCTCGGTGCCGGCGCTGATGAAAAACGCGCTCAACGCCCGGTCGAGCGCGGTGTTGAACGACCTTCGGGTCTACGCCGGGGCGTTCCAGGCCTACGCCCAGGAGCACGG
>Ga0182018_10000936_pt1 | contig 35833 bp, 32 predicted proteins | sample 812P2MmetaG_FD_120490 | JGI IMG/M metagenome (GOLD analysis project Ga0182018, IMG submission 120490) | Permafrost microbial communities from Stordalen Mire, Sweden - 812P2M metaG | ecosystem: Environmental > Terrestrial > Soil > Wetlands > Permafrost | place: Sweden: Stordalen | collected...
TCAAGCAGCAGGTCCCTAACGCTTTGCTGATGTTCCGCCTGGGCGATTTCTACGAGCTCTTCTTCGAAGACGCCGTCACCGCGGCGCGCGAACTGGAGATCACGCTCACGGCGCGTAACAAGGGAAAAGGCACGGCGATCCCCATGTGCGGCGTGCCCTACCATGCGGCCGAAGGCTACGCTGGGCGGGCTCCTTTGAATTCAATCCGGGTCGCGGGCGCTTGCGATTGCGCAAAGCAGACACCGGCCAGCAGCGTCAGGACACACGTCCGTTTCAGGCTCGTCATGGGAGTTCCTCCGAACTATTCCGTAATGAGGCGGCCCAACGGGCCGGATGATGGGGCGACGCGCGGCGCCGCAATTGAAAACGACGGTCGACTTCAGTTTCCACCTCAAGAGGGTATCGGTCTCCATGTTCTCCATACCCTCAGGATTAGTAGAGCAGGCCACGGTAAGGGCAGGGCTTGCCGATTCGGCCGTCCACGAGTTTTTATGGTCTCAACGCCGTAACGCATACGGGTTACCCTGAACGGGTTACCCTGTAAGAGATGGCCGGTAAGGCGTCCGCCCTCATCTATTGCGCAATGCTCGGCGGCGTACTGCGTGCCCAGCCGCTGACATTCGGCCACGATATCGCGCCCATCGTGTACCGAAGCTGCGCGCCGTGCCACCGTCCGGGCGAGTCGGCTCCATTCCCCTTGCTCACGTACCCGGACGTTCACAAGCGCGCCCAGCAGATTGCGACCGTCACGCAGTCCCGTTTTATGCCGCCGTGGCTGCCCGAGGCTGGGCACGGGGATTTCTCCGGCGAGCGGCGGCTCACCGACGACGAAATCCGCACCATCGCCGATTGGGTGAGCCAGGGCGCTCCCGAAGGCCCGCCCGCGGAGACACCGCCGCCGCCGGTCTTCGCCGAAGGATGGCAACTGGGAACGCCCGATCTGGTGCTGGAAGCCCCCGCGGCGTTCTCCCTTCCCGATTCCGGCACGGACGTCTACTGGAACTTCGTGTTCCGCCCCAACCTCACCACCTCCCGCTATGTGCGTGCCGTCGAGATCCGCCCGGGCGACCGGCGTCTGGTCCACCACGCCAACCTGCTGGTGGACCGTTTGGGTTCGGCGCATGTTCAGGAAACCACCGCGGGCAGTGGCTTTCCGGGCATGGACGTGGTCTTGCTGCGCAGTCCCTTCGACCCCGAGGGACACTTCCTCTTCTGGAAGCCCGGCGCTCCGCCGCCTGTCGAGCCCGATGGCTTCGCCTGGCGTCTGGACCCCGGCAATGAGCTGGTGCTCAACACCCATATGCACCCGTCCGGAAAACCCGAGCAGGTTCGTCCCACCATCGGTCTGTACTTCACGGATAAGCCGCAGACCCGCTTCCCGCTCATCGTGCAGCTCGAAAACGACCGCGGCCTGAATATCCCGCCGGGCGTCGCCGATTTCCTCGTGAGCGACGATTTCACCCTGCCTATGGACGTCGACGTGCTCGCCATCTACCCGCACGCGCACTACCTGGGCAAGCTCCTGGAGGCCTATGCCACGCTGCCCGATGGCGCGCGCAAGTGGCTTATCCGCATCCCCGCCTGGGATCCGGCATGGCAGGCCGTCTATACCTATCGCGAGCCGGTCTTCCTGCCCAAAGGCTCCACCATTTCAATGCGCTACCACTACGACAATTCGCGGGCCAACGTGCGCAACCCCAACCAGCCGTCCAAGCGCGTGATGGCCGGCAACCAATCCACCGATGAGATGGCCCACCTGTGGCTGCAGGTGCTGCCGCGCGGCGCTGGCGACCGGCGCCGCGAATTGCAGGAAGCCCTCCTGCGGCATCGGCTGGAGAAGAATCCCACGGATTTCGAAGCCAGCTTCAACCTGGGCGCCGTGTTGCTTTCGCGGCTGAACGCGCGCGATGCCGTCGGCACGCTGGAAATCGCCGTGCGCGCCCAGCCCAACCAACCCGAAGCGCGCAACATGCTGGGTCTGGCGCTTGCCACCACTGGACGCATCGCCGAAGCCATCGTGCAATACCAGGCCGCGCTCCGGCTGCGATCGGGCTATGCAGCCGCGCGCTTCAACCTGGCCAATGCGCTGCTCAAAGCCGGCCGCCTGGACGATGCCATCGACAGCTTCCGCCAGGCGCTGGCCATCTACCCCGGCGACCCGCAGCCCAAACAACGCCTCGCCCAGGCGCTCTCGCTCCGCGCGCGGCAATTGGCCGGCGAGCAGAAGTGGGCGGAGGCCGTGGCGCGCTATCGCGAAGCCGTGTCGCTGGTTCCCAAAGATGCCGGGGCGCACAACGATCTCGGTATGGCGCTGCTGCGCGAGGGCAAGTCCGCCGAAGCGGCCGCCGAGTTCGACCGCGCCCTGGAAATCGATCCCGCGAACCAATCGGCGAAGGCCAATCGGGAACTGGCGGCGCATGGGCGGTGAACCATGAATTACTCGACATGAGTAATGCCTCTCCTGCAAGCGCCTGATTCCATGGAGGCGGGAACTCCCCATTTACTTGACCCAAGTAAAAGCGCGATACCGGGCGCCGCGATTCAATTGCCGTCGCAGCGGTCGAGCCAGGTGGGGTTGTCGCGGACGTGGCGAGCGATTTCTTCCAGGATGGATTCGAGCGCCCTCTCGGGCTTCCAGGCGAATTCGTCGCGGACGCGGCGGCTGTCCATGACCAGCCAGGGGATGTCGAACCGGCGCGGGGTGTGGTCGGCAACGGGCGCGAACGGGGCGAAACGGCGGTCGCACCAGGTGGTGAGCTGCGCTAGCGACATGGCGTTCGCGAGTCCCCCGCCGGCGTTGTGAATGGCGCGGGCCTGGGGCGCGCCGCGGCGGATCTGCAGGGCGAGGAGTGTCGCGAGATCGTCGGGGTGGAAGGCGTCGCGGACTTGCCAGCCGTGGCCTCCGAAACTGATATAGCGGAGCGGACGGCGGGCGGCGTGGGCGTGCAGCCAATAGGAGAAAATGCCCTGTTCGGCGGTGCCGAACTGGCCTGCGCCCGCCAGGACGCCACAGCGGTTCACCCATACCGGAAAGCCGAACGTAGCGCCGTATTCAAGCGCCAGAGCCTCCGATGCCAGTTTGGTGGCGCCATAGAGCGAGATGGGCGCGGCGGTGGAGAAATCCTCGGATACGCCCTGGCCGCTGGCGCCGGCGGGGCTGGGCTGGGACGGGTCCACGGCAAATGCGCCATCGCGCTCGCGCAGGGGAATGGCGGCCAGAGCGGGAATGGAATACACGCGGCTGGTACTGAGCAGGATGAAGCCGGCGGCCGAGCGGCGGGCGTATTCGAGCGTGTTGACGGTTCCAAGAAGGTTATGTTCCAGCAACTGCCGGGTGCTGGAACGGCCATCCACGCCGGCCAGGACACTGGGGTTGGCGGCGGCTTCGATTACCCAATCGACCGAGGGCAGGATTTCCAGATCGCTGGGCTGGCGGACGTCTCCGTGGAAGAAGTGAACGCCGGAGCGGCGCAAACGCTCGACATTGGTTTCCGATCCGCTGCGCGAGAGGTTGTCCAGTCCGAAGACTTCGAGGCCCTCGATGCGTTCGCGCAGGGCGCGCGCCAGCCGGTCGCCGGTGAATCCGCAGATTCCGGTGATGAGCAGTTTCATGGCAGTTACAGGATTACGGACTGCCGGAGGCGTTCCAGTTGGCGGCGCGCGGTTTCGGCCCACTGGCCCGAGGTGTCGAGTTTCAGGTAGGCCTTCCAATGATGGACGGCCTTGAGGGTGTCGCTCGAGCGCTCGCACAAAAGCGCGAGGTTAAAGTGCGCATCGGCATAGTTGGGATTGAGCCTGAGCGCCCGGCGATAGTGTTCCAGCGCCTCCGTCAGGCGGCCCTGTTCGTCGCAGAGGTTGCCCAGATTGAAGTGCGCCAGAGGATATCCGGGGTCGGAGGCGATGGCCTCGAGGTAGTGCTTTTCGGCTTCGGGAAACTGGCGCTGGCGGTAATAGATGGTGCCGAGATTTACCAACGCGCCGGCGGCTTCGGGATTCAGTTCCAGGGCATTCCGATAGGCCTCAATGGCTTGCTCGACGGGGGCGCCGGTCTCTTCCAGTTCGAGGCCTCTTTGAAACCAGGTTTCGGATTCGCGCAGGCGGTTGGCGGAGGGTTTGCGTCCCGGGAAGCTGGTCACTTCGCCAAGCGCGGCCGCATCGAAATCGAACAGGATCTGGCCGGAGATGGCTTCCATCCTCTGGCCGGCTACGTGGACCGCGATGGTCCGCCCGTTGGAGACGATGCGCAATTCGGCGAGCGGCTGCTTGACGCCTTCCAGTTTCTGGCGGAGCGAGGCCATGGCGCGGCCGATCTGGCGCGGCGGAATACGGCTTTCACGCAGTTTGACCAGGGTCTGTATGGCGATGAGGTCGGAAAAGGAATAGGTCTGGGCGGGCGCAATCAGTCCTTCCCGCTCCCAACTCTTAAGCTGGCGCTCGGTGACGCCGAACTGCCGGCGGATGTCCGCGCGCGAGTAGTCCAACTTCGGGGTCACGCGAACATTTTATCAGGACGGCCCGGTATCGGTATGCTTTATACAAGAAAGTACTTGATACGGAACCGCCTATGCGGGTATGCTGGATACATGGCGACCTTGCGCCCCAAACCGGTGGAACTGCACGCCCACGCCATGGACAACCTGCGGTACATCCGCGGCGCCATGGAGCGGGCCGGGCTGTTTACGACGGTCCCGGGGCTGGGGGGCGTGCTGATGGGTTCCACGGCGCTGGTGGCTGCCTGGATGGCGGGGCCACCCACGGGCGAGGCGCGCTGGTTGGCGGTTTGGGCGGCCGAAGCGGCCCTGGCGATTCTGATCGGCCTAGGCGCCGCGTGGGAAAAATCGCGACGGACGCACATGACGCTGCTTTCCGGTCCAGGCCGCAAGTTCCTGGAGGGATTCGCGCCGGCGATGGTGGCCGGAGTCCTGCTGACGGCCGCGCTGTCGCATGCTGGAGCGGCGGTTTTTCTGCCCGGCGTGTGGCTGCTGTTGTATGGCACGGCGGTGGTTTCGGGAGGCGCCAATTCGGTGCGCGTGGTGCCGATCATGGGCGCCTGCTTTATGGCTGTGGGCGCGGTTGCCCTATTGATGCCGGCGCAGTACGGGACTGTATTTCTGGCGGCTGGGTTCGGAGGGTTGCACCTCCTGTTCGGTACGGTGATTGCAATTAAGTACGGCGGATAAATCGCATGGCGGGCAAACCGGGCACAGTTCGACGCGAGCGGGAACGGCGCATCCCAGCGCCTGCCGCGGCAGTGCCGGCCGCCTCGGGCGCCAAGAAACTCGACCGGCTGGTCCATGAACGGCTGCGGCTGGGTATTCTGGGGGCGCTTTCGGTGAATGAGTCGCTGACTTTCACCGAGTTGAAGAAACTGCTGGACACCACCGACGGCAACCTGAGCGTGCACGCCAGGAAACTGGAAGAGGCCGGGTACGTATCGTGCGTGAAATCGTTTGAGGGCCGCATGCCCAAGACGGAATTCAGGCTGACAGCCGGGGGAAAGCGCGCGCTGGAACGCTATCTGGACCACATGGAAGCGCTGATCCAAGCCATGCGGGAGCGGTGAGGTTCTTTTTTTATGCCACTTGACTTTACACAACAAAGTACTCTGCATACGGGAATCATCATGGATGGAAACGGCCGCTGGGCCACGGCTCGCAGCCTGCCCCGGGCGGCGGGCCACTATGCCGGCGTGGAAGCGGTCCGGCGGGTGGTGGAGGCGGCGCCGGGGATGGGAGTGGGCGTGCTGACGCTGTTCGCCTTCTCGTCGGACAACTGGCGCCGGCCGCCGGCCGAAGTGGAGGCGCTCATGAAGCTGATGGGACTGTATCTGGAGCGGGAGACCTGCCGTTCCGTGAAGGAGGGCGTCCAATTGGAGATCATCGGCCGGCGGGACCGCCTGCGGCCGTGTTTGCGCGACGCCATCGGACAGGCGGAATCGGCGACTGCCGGGGGCCGCCGCCTGCGCTTGCGGATTGCGGTGGACTATTCGGCGCGCGACGCCATCCTGCAGGCGGCCGGCCGGACGGGCGGAGCCTCCCGCGAAGCCATGGACGGCACGCTTGGGCCGCCCGTCGACCTTTTGATCCGCACGGGCGGCGAGCAGCGCTTGAGCGACTTCCTGCTGTGGGAGTGCGCGTATGCCGAACTGGTCTTTTCGCGCCGCATGTGGCCCGACTTCGATGCGGCCGATCTGGAATCGGCGGTACGCGAGTTTCGCACGCGCCAGCGCCGTTACGGCGGCGTTCCCGAGGCTCCTGTCCGAAGGGAAGCGGCTTGGCTGGAGTAGGTAAAACGGCACAAGCGTCGATTCCACGGGGTGGCGGCTGGAACAGGGTGAAGGCAACGCCTCATCTTCACGTGAAGCTAATATCACCCAGGTACTCATAAACAAGAGAACCGCCGCAGGCCCAACCACTTCCATAAAGACGCCTCCAAGCTATTGACTCCATTTGACATACATACCTAGTGTGTATATAATGTGGATGGAAGATCATTAACGCTAATCCCATGGCAAAACGCATCAATGTCATCCTGCCGGAAGCCACGGTCCGTACCATTGACCGGCTGTCCCGGCCCGGCCAGCGCAGCCGCTTCATCGAACGGGCAGTCCAGCACTACGTCGCTACCGCCAGCCCGGAAGCGTTGCAGGAGCGGCTGAAGCAAGCCGCCCTCCGTGATCGTGACCTCAACCTGGAGATCGCCAACGACTGGTTTGCTGTGGATCAAGAACAATGGCAGAAACTCGACAACGAAGAAAAGCTGCAGGCATCGACTGGCCGAAAAGAGGCGAAATCTACCTCACGGCGCTCGACCCGGCGGTAGGGCACGAGATCAAGAAGACCCGGCCCGCTCTGGTCATCCAAAACGACACCTCTAACCGCTACAGCGGCGTGACCATGGTCGCGCCGATTACCTCGACGGTCAGACTGCCGTTGTCGCCGCTCCACGTCCTTTTGCCTGCTGATGCATCCACCGGCTTGGGCGTCGCTTCTGTGGCGGTCTTTAATCAAATCCGGGCGGTGGACCACAAACGGCTCATCAAGAAACTGGGCGAGGTTGACGCCCTCGGTTTATTGCAAGTTGACGAAGCTATCAAGGCTGCATTTGGTTTACCGTCCTCTGATTCTTCGCCGGCTATCACCAAGGCTATCTCCGAAAGTACCGGCGACATCAAGACCGGCCGCTACGAGCCTTAACCTCCTCGCCACTGCCAAAACCGCCTCATCTTCACGTGAAGCTGAATGGAACCGCGGGCGCGCCTACAAATCTCTGAGGTTCTTGCCCTCTGCCTTAAGTCTTTCGGCAATCCGCATCATGACGGCCAGGTATCGCCCAAGATTATCCTCGGCTATCTTCAGTTCCTCTGGCGTCAAGTGCGGGTACCGTACCAGGGTCGGTTGAAAGAGGGCAACGTGTTCACCACGGACTTCGTGAAATTGACCTTGGATCAAGTTTTACCGCCTATTCAGAATTCTGATTTCTGCTACCCTGACCTTGCCACCACCAAAGCCGCCATGCGCACTGCCACGGGCCACGGCGACATTGGACCGGAGAGCAAGGCTCAGGCCGTAATCTTTTCTTGCGACTGCTGTTTGCGTTGAAACATATCCAATAACCGAGGGTGGTGAAGACAATGACCCGGCTATCGCCTTGGGCCTCAGCGTGTTGGCCCTGAGCGTGTCGAACTCCATCCCGCGGCGGCGGCCCGTGGCGCGCGAAGGGCGCCGGCACAGGCCGGGCGACTGGACGACAAGGCGGCTCCGAATGCCGTCCGGCACACGGGATCACCTGGTTCGCGCCGCCACCTGCTCCACTTCTCGCATCACCCGGAGGGTGTTGCCGCCCAGAACCTTGAGAATGTTTTCGTCGGAGTAGCCGCGTTCCATCAGGCCGCGGACCAGGTTGGGGATCTTGGAGATGTCTTCCATGCCCTCGGGGAACTGGTCTTCCGCGCCATCGAAATCGGAGCCCAAACCCACGTGATCGATTCCGGCCACTTTGATGGCGTGGTCGAAGTGGTCCAGCAGACGGCTCAACGGGATGCGGCCCAGTCTGGCGGTCATCCGCGCGTCGATCTTGCGCTCCTCGGGGCCGGCGGCGCCGCGGTCGCCGAACTTCGGGATGCTCGCGTCGAGGTGGTCTTCGAGGGCCTGTTCGGCTTGCAGCGCCTTGAAGCGGTCGCTGAACCCGGAATCGAGGAAGACTTCGTAATAATTGATGTGGACCACGCCGCCCTTCTTGGCCAGCGCGGCAAGCATATCGTCCGTCATGTTGCGCGGCGCGGAGGCGATCGCCCGGCACGACGAATGCGACGCGATGATGGGAGCGGTGGACGCTTCCAGGGCGTCGTAAAACGTTTTGTCGGAGACGTGAGAGATATCGACCATCATGCCCAGGCGGTTCATTTCGTGGACCACTTCACGGCCGAAATCGGTCAGGCCATCGTGATCCGCCGGCTTGCCGGACGAACCGGCCCACGGGGTTGCAGTGGTGTGAGTCAGGGTGAGGTAGCGCGCGCCAAGTTCAAAGTACGTTCGCAATACGGCCAGGTCGGAATCGATGGCATGTCCCCCTTCCACTCCCATCAGAACGGCGATGCGGCCGCGTTTGCGGGCGTCGAGGATCGCGGCGGCCGTGGTGGCCGGCGCCAGATCGGCGGGATGGCGCGCGGTTTCGCGATGGACAGCGTCAATCTGCTCCAGGCTGCGGCGGATGGTTTCGACCGGCGTGTATCGCTCGGAATCGGTCCAGATGGAAAAGAAGACGCCAGATACATGGCCGGCGCGCATCCGTGGAATATCGACCTGGCCAAAGTTGTGCGGCTCGGCCAGGTTGTACTTTTCGTCGACGATCATCTGCGTGGTGTCGTCGTGGAGGTCGAGTACTACGGCCCGCTGCATCAGGCGGGACACCCGCGCGGGATCTACTTTGATTTGGGCAAACGCTGCGCAGGATAGAAGATAGCAGACTAGAAATCGAAACATGATGCGACGGATTATAGCGCAGACCCGGTAGATCCCCCATCAAAAGCGCGAAAAGTCCCATTACGGGGTCGTTACCCCCAGCACTACGCAAGGGGTAGGTACTCGTGATGGAATCGATCCATGGATGTTGTGGACGCATCTTTGTTCGCTCTGTTGGCGGTGGCCGATCTGGTCCTCATCGTCCTGCTGCGCGGGCGGCGCAGCCGGCGATTGCGCAGCGAACGGCTGGCGCAGTGTCTGGCGGAAGCGGTGCGGCGGGAACTGCAATTACCCGTTCGGCGCCGGGCGGTGCTCCGGCAGCCGGCGGTCGGTCGTGAACTGATCTCCAACGCTCAATAGCTGCCCGTACTGGCCGCAAATGGGAACATAGCCCAGTACCAAACGAGTGAAACTAGCCCTACCCAGCCATTACTTCCAGACCTAGGCGCAAACCGGGGAACGTGGTTCAATCGAAACATGAACGCAGTATCCGCAATTCTACTTGCTCTTCTGGCCTGCGCCGACCTGGCGCTGATGGCGCAAACGAAGCGCCGGAGGATTCGGCTGGCACGGGCGCGTCGCATGACGCGGGCTTTGGCGACCGGCATCATCAGGTTGACGCCGGGCCGGCAACCGATTCTGCTGCGGGCCTATCCGAGCAGTTCCAGTTCGGTTTCGAGCATGGCCACATGCTCCTCTTCCTCCGCGGCCAGTTCGCCGCAGAGATCCTTCTCAAGCCCGTCGGGCAGCGCGGCGGCCAACTTCCGGAAGTGGTCCCGAGTGCGGCGTTCCATTTCGAGCGCGGCCTGATAGAGATCCCCGATCCCCGACTCTTCCGTCACGTGAATTCCCCGGAAGAGCCAATTGTCGAGCAGGGCCTGTTCATTGCCCGATAGCTCGACAACTTCCCGGTCCAGGTGGGCGTGGTATTTCTCCTCCAGCTCGTGAAGATGGTCCAATTCGGCCTCGTACAGCCGCTCCAGTAGGGAGCGCTGTTCCGGCGTACATGCCTTATCGCGGGCCATCTTATAGAAATGAAAAGAGTTCAACTCGAACTGGACGGCGTCCCGGATGGCCTGAAAGCGCATCGAGTCGCCCAGATCGCGGCTGGGGATCAGTTCCAGGTCGCCGCCGCACAGGAAACACTTCCCATACGGAATGGCCAGGCCGCTAGTGAGCTTGAAGCAACTGCGGCAGCGCCAGGAATAGCGCACCTGGGCACAACAGATTTCGTCTTCTTCCAAGACCCTGTGGCACTTCGGACAAGAGGATGGCATATCAACGGCTCCCTACTTCGTCTGGGACAATTCGGTCTGGGACAATTCGGTTTGGGACAAATTCGGTCTGGGACAATTCGGCTGGGGTAATTGAGTGAAGGGTCTCGCTCTTGAAACCTTCGAGAATCCCCATGTATTCAAGCATTCCGCGCGCGGCGCGGCGTCCGGCGCCCATCGCCAGGATCACCGTAGCCGCGCCGGTAACGATATCTCCACCGGCGAAAAGGCCGGGGATGTTGGTCATCCCGCTGCCATCGTCGGCGCGGATGTAGCCCCACTGGTTCACTCCCAACCCGGGGGTGGTTTGGGAAATGATGGGGTTGGCGGTAGTTCCGAGGGCGTAAATGACAGTGTCGATATCGATCAGGGCTTCGGAGCCCGCGACCGGGACGGGCCGGCGCCGGCCGGACGCATCCGGTTCGCCCAACTCCATTGTTTGGACCCGCATGCCGGTTACCCAAGCTGAGGAATTGCCCACGATCTCGACGGGGTTGGTGAGCCAGAGGAACTCAATTCCCTCTTCGATGGCGTGTTCCAGTTCCTCGGTGCGGGCCGGGGATTCCCGGCGCGACCGGCGGTAGACCACGGTGACCGCTTCGGCTCCCATGCGGCGAGCCACCCGGGCGGAATCCATGGCGGTGTTCCCGGCGCCCACCACGGCCACGCGCTTGCCCATGCCCACGGGAGTGTCATAGATCGGCTGGCGATGGCCCCGCATCAGGTTCACGCGGGTGAGGAATTCATTGGCCGAGAAGACGCCGTTGAAGGCTTCGCCGGGGATGCCGGCAAACTTAGGAGACCCGGCGCCGGTTCCCACAAAAACCGTGGAGTAGCCCATCTCGCTCATCAGCTGGGGGATGGTGAACAGCTTGCCGATGATGGTGTCGAGCCGGATTTCGACGCCCAGTTTCTTCAGGTTGTCGATTTCGGCATCGATGATCACGTCCGGCAGGCGGAATTCGGGGATGCCGTACTTCAGTACGCCGCCGGCGACATGCAGCGCTTCGAAGATGGTAACAGCCACGCCATGGCGGGCCAGGTCTCCGGCGCAGGCCAGCCCGGAAGGTCCCGAACCGATGATAGCGGCCTTCTTCCGGGAGGGCAGTACGGGTGGGGCTTCCTCCCAACCGCGGCCCATGCCGAAATCGGCCACGAACCGCTCCAGACGTCCGATGGCCACGGGTTGGAGCTTGGCGCCCACCACGCATGGGGTCTCGCATTGAGACTCCTGCGCGCAAACCCGTCCGCACACCGCCGGCAGCGCATTGGATCTCTTCAGAATCTGGTAGGACTGCTTGATGTCTTTGCGCGCCAGGGCCGCAATGAAGCCGGGGATATCGATCCCCACCGGGCAACCCGGTACGCACCGCGGTTTCTTACAGCCCAGACAGCGTTGCGCCTCGTGCAACGCTCCTTCGAGATCGAGGCCCAGGTTCACTTCCTTGAAATTGTGAGCGCGTTCCTCGGCGGGCTGCGAGGGCATGGGCGCGCGCTGCTGTGGAATCGTCTTGATGTTCTTGGGAATGCGCGGACCGGGCGGCTCGGGATGCGCGGCGGGCAGGCAGAAGGCCGAAAGCGGCACGACATCGGCAAGCGTGGCGCCCTGGGAATCCGAGAAGCTGGCCATCTTCGCCGACTCGTCCCGGTACCGTTCCATAGCGGCTTTCTCTTCGCGCTGGAAGCGTTTCTGGCGCAGGGACAACTCGTCGAAATTCACCAGGTGGCCGTCGAAATCGGCGCCATCCACACAGGCGAACTTCATATTTCCGCCCACCGTGACGCGGCACGATCCACACATTCCGGTGCCATCCACCATGATGGAATTCAGGCTGACCACCGTAGGAATGCCGAACGGGCGGGTGGTTTCGCAGCAGGCCTTCATCATGGGGATGGGCCCGATGGCGACCACTTCGCACACGTCTTTCTCGCGGCTCAGGACTTCGGCCAGGGCGTGGGTCACGAACCCTTGGCGCCCGTAGCTGCCGTCGTCGGTAGTGACGATCAGTTCATCGCTGACATCGCGGAAGCGGTCCTCCCAGAAGACCAGGTCTTTGTTGCGGAATCCCACAATCGAGATGGTGCGGTTTCCGGTCAGCTTGTACTCGCGCAACTGGGGGTAGATGGGCGCGACTCCCAAGCCGCCGCCGACCAGGACGACCGTTCCTTCGAGTTTGCGAATATGGCTGGGGAGTCCCAGCGGGCCGATGAAATCCAGTAAGTAATCGCCTTCGCGGAGCGACATCATTTCAAAGGTCGTTTTGCCAACGGCCTGAATGACCACGGTCACCGTCCCCTGGTCAACGTTGAAATCCGCAACAGTCAGCGGGATTCGTTCGCCATGCTCATCGATGCGAGCCATGACAAAGTGTCCGGGACGCGCCGCTCGCGCCACATCCGGCGCTTTGACGTCCCAAAGGAAGGTCACAGGACCAAATTGCTTCCTACGAGTGATGAGAAACACTACACCCCCACGAAACTCATAATATCAGATTTTCAGGACTGAAAATTGTTTTCAGTAGATAGTAGAGTGTTCCCGGGGGCGCTACTCCAGCGGCGTTCCGGCCTGATGGTAGTGCGATTTGTCCGCAAATATCCGCTCCGCGCCGCGGGGATCGTTCTCGATACGCGGGGCCCGATCCCACATCATGGTTCCGCGGTTCTTTACATCGTAGGCCGGCCAGTCCGGCAGTCCCGCGAAGTTCGGATTCCCGGTCCGCGCATAGGCAATCAGCATCTCCGACATCGTCGCCGCCAGCGCATTCGCCGCCGACAGCCGCTCCGGCCCGATCTGTCCTTCCGCCATCGCGATGTTGTCGAACATGAACGGAATGTCGATGGTGTGCATCGCCTTACCGCTCGATCCCTGAAAGTTCATCTGGTACACCCACGTATGCGGCTGGCTCTTCGGATTCGCGGCTCTCCGCTCCGCCTCCCATCGCTGCCCCGGCCAGGCGCGAAACGCCGTCGCGGCCGCCGTCGCCACCTGCTCCGGCGTGTAATTCGGATAGATCTCGCGATACTTCGCAACTACCTCCTCCGCCGAATAGGGCCCCAGGTACTCGCTCACCGCGCTCTTCAACGCAGCCGGAGCCGTCTCCCATGTCATTGCTCCGCGGCTAGGCACGTTCGTCTCGTCATGGGTATTCCCCAGGATCATCGGCACCATCTCCGACAGAGCCGGGGCATCCGGATCGAACGGGTTGCGCGGCAGGATCGCGCGATCCACCACCGGCAGCCAGTCCGCGCTCACCGCTCGCGCTCCATCCTGGATCTGCTCCATTGTCAATCGATTGAGCTGCGCCGCCAGATCCTTTCCAGGCGTCACACCCATCTTCTCCAGCACCGTCTTCGTCCGGCCCGAGGCAATCTCAATTGACGCGCCCTCAATCTGCTGGCCACTCATCGTCATCACCCGGTGGAACAGCCCCTTCGCCACCGGAGTCGCCATCAGCGCCGCACACTTCGCACCCCCACCCGACTGCCCGAAGATCAGCACCCGCGACGGATCGCCGCCAAATTCCGCGATGTTGTCCCGCACCCATTTCAGGGCCAGTATCAGGTCCAATTGCCCGGCATTGCCCGACTGCGCATACTCCGGCGCCAGGTCGCCCAAATAGAGATACCCAAACGCATTCAGCCGGTGGTTCACCGTCACCACCACGACGTCGCCGCGATGGACCAGCCGCTTTCCGTCATACAGATCGCTGTTCACCGTCCCGTTGTTGTATGCGCCGCCGTGGAAGTACACCAGCACCGGCCGCTTCTTCCGGTCGCGCAACCCCGCGGTCCACACGTTCAAGTGCAGACAATCCTCACTTTGTCGCGGAGCCCTACCGCCGGTCGCCCGCGCCGCCGTCAACTGCGGAGCCATGGCCGCAAAACCGGTGCACGCCAGGACATCCTTCCACGGGGCAGGAGGCGCCGGGGCCTTGAAGCGTGTCTTCGCCGTATCTCCGCCATACGGAATCCCCTTGAACACGTAGACCCCGTCCTCCGCCAGTCCGCCGATCTTTCCGGACGCAGTCGCCGCCAGCGGTGCGGTATCCGCCCATGCCAAGGCCTTCGTCCGCAGTGCCAGCGAAGCGGCGGCCGCTCCGGAATAGCGCAGCAAATCCCGACGATCGAATCGCTTCATAGAGCACTCCCAAAGACGTATCCTATAACAAGGGGGCTGTCTATGTACCGCTGGTTTTCCGTTTCAGGAGTTCTGCTGCCGCTCATGGTCTCGGTTGCCTGTGCCGGGGCGAACGGGCCCGTTCCGGCGCCGAAAGTGGATGCGACGCTGGCAGCATCGCCCGGCAAACAGACCACGGTCTTTGCGGGAGGATGCTTCTGGGGCGTGCAAGCGGTATTCGAACGGGTGAAGGGCGTGGTGGCTACCGCCGCCGGATATGCGGGTGGTTCCCAATCCACCGCGCATTACGACCAGGTGACCACCGAAACCACAGGCCATGCCGAATCGGTGCAAGTGGTTTTCGACCCCTCGCGGATAACCTACGGTCAGCTTCTTCGCGTCTATTTCTCGGTGGCCCACGACCCGACGCAGCTCAACCGCCAAGGGCCGGATGTGGGCACGTCCTACCGGTCGGCCATTTTCTATACCGATGAGGAGCAGAAACGCATCGCGGAAGCCTACGTCGCGCAACTCGACGCAGCGAAGGTTTTTCCCAGCCGCATTGTCACTGAAGTCACCCCGCTCAAGGCGTTCTACCGGGCGGAAGATTATCATCAGGACTATGCCCTGAAAAACCCGGACAACCCGTATATCGAAGTCTGCGACCGGCCGAAGATCAACGCCCTCAAGCAGGAGTTCCCGGATTTGTTCGTCGACTACAAAGGCAAACACTGAGGGGCGACGCTGGCCTACAAGATCGCGATGAACTACTTTACTTACGATCTCACCCACTAATCAAGAGTTCCGGCGCGGGCCAAAAGCACTTCGCAGCACCACCACTCCGAGCAGCGCCAGCATCATAGGCAGACCGTAAGAGGGGTCGGGAGCCGCAATCACCGAAACGTTATCCAGCATGAAATTCGGCTCGGGGCTATAGTCGTTGGGCGTGAAGGTCAGGTCGACGCTGCCGCCCGTCGATACGAAATTAAACGAGAACAGGGTATAGCCGACGTCATCGCTCTCACTGGCGGTCACGGTCTGATTCAGAGTAGCGGCGCCGCTGAGCGTGACGGTGAGCGGGCGGCTGCCCGGCGGCGAGTCGGGTTCCTCCACCGCTCCATCGAAACTCAGCACGTAGCTGCCGGCGGGAAGCAGGAAACTCTGGCTGATCTCGGGCAGTGTGCCGGTCACGGGTCCGGACAGGAGAGCGCCCGTGGCAATATCCCAGAACGGATCGAAATCCACGGCGTAGCTGCCGCTGGCGGGAACCTGCGGCGGATTGCCCGTTACCAGAACCGAGAGAGGCGTGGCGGAACCGTTGTTATTGGAGCTATCGGAGACGGTCCATCCACCGATATCGGTGGCGCCCCCCACGCCGAATACGTAGATCAGATCGCCGGGAATCGTCGGGGAAAGTGTACCGTTGGTGGCGCCGGTCTCGAAATCTCCGTTCGTCACGTAGTTGATATCGGCGAATAACGGCATGCTCAGCAGAAGAGGGATCAGCAGGGACAAGCGTTTAGAATTCACAAATCCTCCGAGAGACCTCGTTATCGATCGTTGTCAGGTCTCTTCTATTGTTTGAATGCGAGATACGCGCGGAATCTTAGCGGGATGCTCCGTCCTTTTTCAGCTTGTGCAGCGGACTGCACGCGCATGTATTCGAATGTACGGAAGTGAGGCGTCTCCGGATCTGGCTAGCTGTGCTCCTGGTAGCTTCAGTTCTTCACGCGAAGCGCCTGCCGATCAAGACCGATACCACGGCCGATGGTCTGGCCCGCGATCACATTCTCTGTATCGTTCAGGACTCGCACGTTCGGCTCCGGCGCGATGAAGATGGCCCGCGACTGGTAATGTTGAGGGTCCGCGGCGGGCGACCTTCATGAGACTAGCAACGTTGGGCTGACCGCTCCAATCCCGCGACGGATTACTAGCGGGCTCCGGTGAAAAGCAGACCGGAGATCCGCATGATAGAACAGTAACATGAGACATATCCTGCTGGCCGGCATGATTTCCAGTTGGATTCTGGCGGCCCAGACAGGCCCGAATCCGGCGTCGATCGAGGGGCAGGTGGTCCATGCCGGCACCAGCGCGCCTCTGAAGAAAGTCTCCATGCGGTTGTCGTCCGGGCCCACGAACAGGACCGTGGAGACTGACGAACAGGGCCGCTTCCAGTTCACTGGCCTCGCGCCCGGCCGCTATTCGCTCTCCGCGCAACGGGCCGGATTTCTAGCGCAGAACTACGGGGCCCGGCGTTACAATACGCCCGGCACGCCGATCCCGGTCAGTCAGAACCAGCAGGTGCGGGATATCAATTTGCGCCTCACGCCCCAGGGCGTCATCGTGGGGCGTGTCCTGGATGAAGACGGCGACCCGATGGCCTATGCCCAGGTGATGGTCTTCCGGCAGATGTACCGCAATGGCAGGAAGCAGTGGACCCAGGCGAACGGTTCCTCCAGCTCGGACATCGGAGAATTCCGCGTGCCGAATCTGGAACCGGGCCGGTATCTGGTGGCCGCTATGTTTCGGTCGCCAGAGTCCAACACTGGCATTGAAGAGAGCTTGCCGGAGAAGGCCGAGATGATCTACGGCGGTACTTATTACCCCAACGCGCCCACCGAGCAGGCGGCCGCGCCAGTGGATGTCTCGGCAGGTTCCGAGACCCGCGGCATCGAGATCCACATGACGAAGGCGCCGGGCTTTCGCATCCGCGGCACGGTGAACGGAATCCCGCGTGGCTGGGCCGGAACGACGGTCAGTCTGTTTCCCGCGGACAGCTCCTGGAACGTGGTGTCCAACACGCAGGTACAGCCCCCGGGAAACCAGTTCGAGTTGCGTGGCGTGCCCTCGGGACAATACACGCTCACGGTGCGTATGCCAAGCGATCCCGGGCAGATGACCGCCTCCCAGCCTGTCACCGTGGCATCGGGAAACCTGACGGGGATAGTCCTGACGCTTTCGCCCTGGTTCGACTTGCCCGCGCAAGTGAGCGTCGCGGAGACCGGCAACACGGTCAATCTGAGAAATGTCAGGGTGAGCCTGCAGCCGGTAGGACTGGTGTTCAGGTCTGGGAACCTGAATGTGCCCGCCGACGCCAATGGCCGACTGGTTTTCAACGCCCTTTCGTCCGGACGGTTCACCGTCAACGTTCAAGACATCCCCGATGGCTGCTTCGTCCAGCATATAAAATATGGCGGCCAGGAAGTGACCGGGGATGGCGTCGAGATCGCCCTGCCGGCGCTGCTCGAAGTGGTGCTCAGTTCGACCGCCGCGAAAATCAGTGGTTCGGTGATGGATAAGGACGGCAAGCCGGTGTCACAGGCGACGGTCGCGCTGATTCCCTCCGACGCGGGCGCGAAGGCGATTTCGGTAACAATATCGGTAACAACAGACGATTCCGGCAACTTCACGGCGGCCCATCTGCGTGCGGGGACGTACCGGCTGCTGGCGTGGCAGGATATCGAGCCAGGCGCCTATGCCGACCCCGAGTTCCGCAAGCCGTTCGAAAGCGGCGCCACGGAAGTGACGGTTGGTCCCAGCGAACAGCAGACCGCCCAGCTTCATGCGATAGAACAGTAGTACAAAATCTCTTGCATTTTACGCGGCCACCAAGGCCATCGTCTCCGGCCAGCTCCGTCCCGGAGATCCTTTCCGTCGGTCCGCAGTCTGAGCAAGGAACTGAAGATCAATCCCAATACGGCCCACAAGGTGGTCATGCAACTGACCGCGCAGGGCCTGGTCGAGGTGCTTCCCGGCATCGGCACGGTGGTAGCGTCGACCTTGCCCAAGCCGACCTCCGCCGCGCGCGCGAGTCTTCTGGGCAGCGAACTGGAAGGGCTTGTCGTGGAAGCCAAGAAGGTCGGAATGCAACTGGACAGCGTACTCTCCGCCGTAACCCGGCACTGGGACCGCCTGGGCGGAACCGAGCCGGCGCCGGCCGCAAAAGGGGGACGCAAAACCATGGCGAGACCTGGTGATTCCGAATCTGCGTCTGGCAGATTACGTGGTACGCCGGCAGTAGATCGATGTGGCGCACGCACTCGTCCCGACTCGTCGGGATGCCCGGCTCATTGTGCGTTTCCCGCCGGGCGTCGCGACGAGTCGCGACGCGGCACGCACGAGTGCGTGCGCCACAAAACGAGCCACGCGGCTACGGCTACAATCGCTCCGCCACCCAGTTCCGTTGAGGCGTCCGGTCCACCCGCACCGGATTCCGCAGCGCCCGTCCAAAGCCCTCGAACCCCACCTGCATCACGTCGCCGTCTTCCAACGTCACGCCTTCGCCGAAGCTGAACGCGTCCGCGCCGAAGTAATGTACGTGGACATCGCCGGGACATCGATGGCCGGCATGTTTGAAGTGGTGGTGCTCCATGTTGGCCAGAGAGTGGCACATATTCGCCTCGCCGCTCGCAATCGGCTTCCTCCACAACGTCTCGCCACCGCGCTCAATCGAAACCTCGCCCGCGACCGCGCCGAAATCGGCGTCCAGAACGAGTTCCGGCCCGATCGCGCAGGTCATCAGCTTGGAGGCCGCCAGGTATAGATAGTTCTTCTTCTCGAAACGATGGTCGGAGAATTCGTTGCCCTGCGCCATGCCGATACGCCGCGGCGCCCCGTTTCCATCGATCACATAAATTCCCGCGATCTCCGGTTCTTCCCCGCCATCCTCGGCGTGCGGCGGCACAATCAGCGGCTCGCCGTGCGCCCGCAGCACCGTGCCGGAACCCTTGTAGAACCACTCGGGCGGCGTCCCGATTGCGCCCGGCGCCGGCCGCCCGCCTTCCACGCCCCACTGGTACATCCGCATACTGTCAGTGGGCGCCTCGGTCACCGCGTGCATCGCCTGCCGGTTCTTGGCGCTCTGCGTGTGGGTCAGTCCGGTACCGCTCACCAGACAGCGCGCCGGCTCCGTCGGATGGCCGATGGGAACCAGCAGCCGCCAGTCCGACACGCCGTCGTAGGTCGACGTATAATCCAATGACTCGTGCGACCGCCGGCTTTCCACGGCAGCCTCCATCGTACTTCGCGATGCCAGCGCTTCCTGCGCCAGTTGATACACCGACGCCGCACCTTTCAGCAATCGAATGGCGTCGCCATCGATCAGGCCCACCCGCCGCTCGGCCGTTCCGCGGGCGATTTGCACCAAATGCACTTAGGGACGCCCTCCGCGCAATGCTTCCACCACCGCCGACATGTCGCGGTCGCCCCAGCCCAGTTCGCAAGCCTGCGAGAACAGGCCCAACGCCGCCGCGACGGTTCGCAATTCCACGCCATGCGCGGCTGCCTCTTCGGACGCGTACGTGAGATCCTTCCGCATCAGCCGCAGTTTGAAAAAGACCTCGTACGTGCGCTCCATCATGCGCGCGGAAACGCCCTTCACCAGCGGGCTGCCAGGAGCGCCATTGGCCAGAATGGAAACCGCTTTGTCGCGGTCCAGACCACTCTTTTCGATGGTCGCCATAGCTTCGCCCAGAGCCGCCGCCTGCACGCCGCACACGAAGTTGTTGATCAGCTTCATCAACGCGCCCGAGCCTGCCGGGCCCAGGTGCACCATGTCGCGGCTCATGTGCTGCAACACCGGGCGTACCTTCTCTAGCGTGGCCGCGTCGCCGCCCACCAGGAACAGCAGTTCGCCGGATGCGGCTTGCGGCCGGCTTCCCGTCACCGGCGCATCCAGAAACTCGCAGCCCCGTTGTTTGGCCGCGGCCGCCAGTTCGCGCACCCATGCGGGAGTCAAGGTGCTGCAATCAATGGCCACGGCGCCAGCCTTGGCGCCATGCAGCGCGCCGTTCGGCCCCAGCCACACATCGCGCGACGCCACATCGTCCGGCACCATGGCGATGATGACATCCGCATTCCCGGCAGCTCCGCGCGGCGACGACGCCAGAATGGCGCCCCGGTCCACCAGCGCCGCCGCACGCTCCGTGTGCGGGTTGTAAACCGAAAGCGGATACCCCGCTTGCAGCAGCCGTCCAGCCATTCCGGAACCCATGGTTCCCAAACCGATCAGTGCGATTCTTGGAGTCAAGCCGTCCTCCTTCTTTTTCCCGAAAGCGCTCCGATGCGTTGTTTCAAGCGGCTTTGCGCCTGCTTCTCAGCCGCCATCGCCAATAGGTTGCGCGCATCCCCCAGGTGCTCGGCCATGCGGCGGCGCGCGGCCTCGGGATCTCTTTTGCGGATGGCCGCGTAGATTCGCTGGTGCAAGCGAAGCGTGTGCGTGGCCGGCGCCAGCCGCGACGTATGTTCCATCAGGGTGCGCAGAGACAGATGAACCACGGAGAACATGAGGTTGCACACCCGGTTCCCAGCGGCCTGGAAAATGGCGGTGTGAAAGGCCAGGTCGTGTTCGATGAACAGGGCGTGGTCGTCAGCGGCGCTTTCCATGGACGCCATCTCGCGGCGCAGCCCGGCCAGATCTTCCCCGGTGGCCCGTTCCGCCGCGCGCGCGGCCAATTCCGGCTCCACAATCAGGCGCGCCTCCATCAGCTCATGGAACGTAATGCCGTCGAGCAGAATCAGGAATTCCATCGGCTCGCCGAGAATGGACGCCGCACCCTTGTTAAGGTACGTACCGTCGCCCACGCGCTGCGAAATCACGCCCATAATCTCCAATACCTTGAGCGCCTGGCGAAGAGACGACCGCGCCACTCCCAGACCGAGGGCCAGTTCCCGCTCCGAAGGCAGCTTCGCACCCGGCTGCATTGCGCCTTCCGAGATGAGGCGCTTGAACGTAGAAAGCAGCTTTCCGGTAGTGAGAGGTGCGGCCAATCTTGTGCCAGTATGACCGAAACCCCGGCTTCAGGGCAAACCGGCGTTTGCCCGCGCTCGTCCATTGGTAGTACCATTTCAGCCATGCCGGGGCACAGCTCGCTGCGTTGGACGACCGCCGGCCTGCTCACGGCGGCCATCGCCATCAGTTACTTCGACCGCCAGACTCTACCGGTTGCCATCGCCGCCATTCAGCGCGACATTCCCATCTCCAACACTCAATTTTCGGATTTGCAGGCCGCGTTCCTGATCGCCTATGCCCTGCTGTATGCCGGCGGCGGAAAGCTCATCGACGTGCTCGGCACGCGCGCCGGGTTCCTGCTGATCATGCTCTGGTGGTCGGCGGCCTGCGCCAGCCACGCGTTCGCGCAGGGCTTCCGGAGCCTGGCGGTCAGCCGCTGTCTGCTCGGCATGGGCGAAGGCGGCGGATTTCCGGCAGCCACCAAGGCCGTCGCCGAGTGGTTTCCGTTGCGCGAACGCTCCACCGCCATGGGGCTCATCAACGCCGGGACCGCGATGGGCGCGGTGATTGCCCCGCCGGCCATCGCAGCGGTGCTGTACGGACTCTCATGGCGATGGGTCTTCGTTTTCTCCGGCGCGGCTGGGCTGCTGTGGAGTCTGTGGTGGATGCGCGCCTACTTCCCGCCGTCTCGCCACCCGCGCATCTCCGCGGAGGAATCCGCGCTCATTGCCGATGGAGCCGCGCCCGAAACCACTCATCCTGTGTCGTGGATCCGTCTGCTGGCCTGCCGCCAGGTCTGGGGTTTGGTGCTCGGCAAGTTCCTGAGCGACGCCGCCTGGTATTTCTATCTGTTCTGGCTCCCCAAGTATCTCTACGACGCCCGCCACTTCGACACCAAACAGGTCGGATACTACGCCTGGATCCCCTACGCCGCCTCGGGCCTCGGCAGCATTGCCGGCGGCTGGCTTTCGAGCCGTCTCATCCGTCGCGGGCTTTCGGTCAACGCGGCGCGCAAGATTGCGCTCGGTCTCAGCGCGGCTCTCATGCCGCAAATCTTCTTCGTGACCCGCGCTCCGGTGGAAATCGCCATCGTTCTGTTCAGCCTGGCGTTCCTGGGGCAGCAGTCCTGGTCCACACTGGTCATGATCCTGCCCGTCGACATCTTCCCGCGCCAGGCCGTCGGATCGGTAGCCGGGATGGTGGGCTTCGGCGGCGCCATGGGCGGCGTGGTGTTCGGAAAAGTGGTGGGCTACCTTTTGGACCACCAATTCGGCTATGCTCCCGTCTTCGCCCTGGTCAGCACCTTTCACGTTCTGGCGTTCTGCGTCATCCTGCTGTTCATCCCAGTGGTCCGACCCATCCGTCTCCAAGGAGCGAAACCGTGAAAATCACCGAAATCCGCACCCGTGTGGTGGAGTGGCGCGGCAAGACCGTTCCGCCCGCGCCGCACTTCTGCACGAATCCCATCGACCTTCTGGCGCTGCCGGCCGATTCCATGGCCAGTTTTCGCTTCCACGGCTGGCTGATCGTCGAAGTCTTCACCGACACCGGCCATGTGGGCATCGGTAATGCCGCGCTCTCTCCACGCATTACGAAACAGGTGATCGACCTCTACCTCAAGCCAATCCTTCTCGGTAAAGATCCCTGGGATTCCGAATTCCTTTGGCAGCACATGTACCGGCAGACCATGGCGTTCGGCCGAAAGGGCATCGGTATGGCCGCCATCAGCGCCGTCGATATCGCCATTTGGGACCTCCTCGGGAAAGCCTGCGGGCAGCCCGTTTTCCGGCTTCTCGGCGGCCGCACCAAGGCGCGCATTCCGGTCTACGCCAGCCGCCTCTACAGCCAGCCGCTGGATCAATTGGCCGCCGAAGCGGAGCGCTACAAGGACCAGGGTTATCGCGCCATGAAGCTGCGTTTCGGCTGGGGACCGGTCGATGGCGCCGCGGGGATGCAGCATAATCTCGCCCTGGTGCGCACCGTGCGCGAAGCCATCGGCGACGGCATCGACCTCATGGCCGATGCCTACATGGGGTGGACGCTCGATTATGCTCGCCGCATGATCCCGCTGCTCGAACCCTTCCACCTGCGCTGGCTCGAGGAACCCGTGATCCCCGACGATATCCACGGCTATGCCGCGCTCAAATCGATGGGCCGCATCCCCATCGCCGGCGGCGAACATGAGCATACCCAATACGGATTCCGCGAGTTGCTGGAAGCCAAGGCCGTCGATTACATTCAGTTCGACACCAACCGCGTGGGCGGCATCACGCAGGCCCGCAAAGTGGCCGCGCTCGCCGAATCCTTTTCCGTGCCGGTGGTCCCTCATGCCGGCCAGATGCACAACTTCCACGTCGTGATGGCCAGCTTCAATTCCCCCATCGCCGAGTTCTTCCCCATCGTGGATGTCGAAGTGGGCAATGAACTCTTCTGGTACATCTTCCAGGGCGAACCGACTCCGGTCGATGGCTTCATCGATCTCAGCGATGATGTCCCAGGACTTGGCCTCACCATTAAAGAACACGAGTTGAAGAATTTCGAGGTAATCGAGTGAAGCCAGCCTCACTTCGTGAAGCACCACAGCCAGTATTCCTGCCCGCCCGCGCCGCGCTGGTGGCGTAATTCAAAGCCACACCGGTCGCAAAGAGACTGCGCATCCCTAGGGGTGAGCTTGACTCCCACCCAGGTGTCGGGCGGGTCGAAGGCAGGTTCTGGCAGCGGCCGCAGGAACAGCTTCCGCATCGATATCGGAATCTTGTGGGTAAGTCTCCACCGCAGGGGAAGTTTGGCGCCGGGCGCGGACGCCGGCTCGGGACATCCCAGCACCTGTACTTTGAACAGCGCGCCGGGCCGAAGCAGCCGCGCGACTTCGCGGAAATAGCTCTCGATCACTTCGCGGCTGGGGATGTGCTGGAAGACGATCACCGAAAAGGCAAAGTCGAACGGAACTTCCGGGACAACCGACAGGTCCATTCCGTTGTTCTGGTACAAGAACACATTTGCCTGGCCGGCCACCGCCGCGCGCGCTTGTGCGATCATCTCGCCGCTCACGTCCACGGCATGGACCTCGCCGAATACCCCCGCCAGCGCCCGTGTCACCCGTCCCGCCCCGCAGCCGATCTCCAGCACGCGCAGGGAAGCCGGCTCCCGCTGCTGGCAGATGTTGGCCATGTCGCTCAGGATTTCGTCGGCAACCTCCTGAACGCCCGAGGCGAAAAATTCTTCGTCGGTCCAGTCCACCTGCCGGGTCGCCACATAATACCGGGCATTCTCCCGGGCGCGGCGGTCCCAGTCGTCGCGCATGGAGCGCAATATCGAATTCAAGCCGGAATGCAAGCCGTCTTGGTCCATCCCGAGGTAGATCGTAACACGCGGGCCGCCTGCCCTCGGGCTATTATGAATGAGACAGGTTCTTCCATGACACATTGGCTGCGCCGCTGCGCGCTAGGCTTTTCTTTGGCGGCCGTCATTGCGCTGGCCGTGCCTCCCGAACTGGGTGAAGCCAGTCCCCAAGCATCTCAGGGACGTGGCGGAGGAGTTGCGGATACAGGTGAGCAGGGGGACGTCCGGCTGCCGAATGGCAAGCTGCAGAAGGATGAAATCCTCAAAGCGGAGCACCAGCAGAACATTAAGGACGCCGCCCAGTTGGCCGAACTTGCACAGCAATTGCAGCAGGATCTGGAGAAGAACGATTACTCGGTTCTCTCCATGTCCACTCTGAAAAAGACCGACGACATTGAGAAACTGGTCAAGAAAATCCGCTCTCGTTTGCGGCACGATTAGCCTCCTGGCCGGTTTCCGCGCGCTGGCCCAGGGAGACTTGCCGGTGCAGGCCGCGCCGCCGGTATCCAAGACGCCGGCCGTCGCGTTGCTCGACGCCGCCGATGCCGCACAATGGCAGGCATGGACCAAGGACCTCGGATGGAAAGTGATCGCTCCGCCGCCGGCCGCGGCGTCGGCACAAGCGCGTGGCATCGATGACCGGATTCTGGCGCTGGCGGCCGCGGTCGATGACGCCATTCGCACTGCCGGCGTCGACCCTGCCCGCATCTACCTGGCCGGGCGCGGCGAGGAAACGGCGTCGGTCTTTTACACCATCTCGCGTTTGCCGGACCTGTGGGCCGCTGCCTTGGCGCTGGGCGGTTCGCCCGAGGCCGCCGTGGCGACGGGCCGGATCTTTGCCGCCAATTTCTCGAACGTTCCGGTGCTATGGGTCAGCGCCGGATCCGGCGATTCGGAACTGGCGGAGAAACTGAAGGAAGCCGCCGTGAATCTGGAATGGCACTCCTCCAAGGGCATCGCCAATACGGCGATCTTTGAGTGGCTGCTGCGGCGGCGGCGCGATGAGTTCCCACCCTCCATCGATTGCGAGACCAATTCTCCGGCATTCGGCCGCTGTTACTGGGTCCGGATGACTAAGTTCGACCCGGCCGAACGGAACGACGTACTGCCGCCCACGCGCGTGCAGTGGGGTTCGGGCGCTTCGCTCGACCTGGGCAATTTCGGCTTCAAGCCGGACGACACCGGTCCCGGCCTGCTGGTTTCGTTCCTGGGCGAGAAGTACAACGGTCCACTGAAGATGGGGGACCGCATCCTCGAAATGGAAGGCAAGCCCATCGAAAATGCCCGGCAGTACGTCGAGCTGATGAGCCAGAAGATGGAAAACCGCCGCGTGGTGGTGATGGTGCAGCGCGGCAAGGACCGGCTCCGTATCGAAACCAGTATCGTCGTGCCGCGGCGCGATCCAGCCGTGACCGCGCGGATGCAGGCCCGGTTCGACGCGGAAACCCGGCAGATTGAAATCGTCAGCCGGACGGTCACGGAGATGCGCGTCACCGTTCCCGAGCAGTGGGTTCCCGGAGGCCTCAACTGGAACGGTTTGTCGATTGACGAAATCAATCAACCTGGCTGTATCCTGTTGAGCATGGAAAAGGAACTGCTGCACGCGGCGGTGTGCCCTCAGTAACCGGCCATGCGACGGAAAATGACCGCCCGCGAGGCAGCCCGAACCATCGCGCGAGCGCCCAAGAGCACCGAGCGCGATGCCGCGATCCGCAAGACGATTCGTCAGATTCCGCGCGGGAAAGTGGCTACCTACGCCCAAGTAGCGGCCGCGGCTGGATACCCGCTGCACCATCGGCAAGTAGCCCAAATCCTGCGGACCTCACCGCCCGGGTCCTTGCCGTGGCAGCGCGTGCTGGGAGCGGGAGGACAGATCAAGCTGCAGTACGAAGCCGCTCTCGAGCAGCGCACCCGCCTGGAAATGGAAGGCGTCCGCTTCCGCGGTAAGCGCGTGGATATGGCCGAACACCAGCACCGGTTTCGGACGTGGGAAGCAGGCTGACCGCGGCCCCGTTTGCTTTCAATCGGTTGCCAGGAGTATTCTACCCCGGCAATACCCTTTCATACTCACCTTGGATGGCCGGCTGCCGGTATCGTTCCCTAGGAGGTAGAGAGAATGCGTTTATTGCATATAGGGATGTTACTAACAGCCGCGCTGGCCTGCACCGGAACAGCATCGGCGGATATTTTCGACCTGAGCACTTCGGATGCAGCCGGTCTGTGCTCCGGTTCTTGTGGAACCGTGGACGTGACGTTTGCCGGCGGAACCATCTATTTCGACATCGAGGTGGCCCCTAACGTCGTGTTCGGACAAAAATCATTCGGGTTTAACGTGGTGGGGACCACCGCGGGGGTGACGATCTCCGATATCAGCGACCCCAGTTCGTTCGCATTCACCGGGGATTCCGGGAATATGGACAACCTGGGCAGCTATGACTTCATCATCGACGGACCAACCGCCAATCAGGGAGACGCCAGTTTGTCGTTTGAGGTCACGCGGCCCGGAGATCCGTTCACGTCGGTGGACGATGTTTACGAGGCATCCTCCGGAACCGATTCGCCGGCGGGCGGCGGCTATTTTGCGGCCCACATCCACAACGAAGCAAGCGGCATGCCCGGCATCAGCGGGTTCGCACAGACCGGCACTTCCCCGGACCCGGTTCCCGAACCGGCATCCCTGGTCCTGCTGGGCACGGCGGTTGTGGGAGTGACGCGGCTGGCGCGTAAGCGGCGCAAAGCCTGAAGCTATTAGCGGAAGCCTTCCGTTACCATGATCACGCTGCCCTGCAAATCCAACTGCGAGTACAGCAGCCAGCGCCCGTCCGGTGAGACGGCCAGCCCCGAATCACCCACCGAAGGCCGTCGAGGAAGCGTGGCAATGAGCCGGGTCTGGCGGGTCGCCAGGTCGAAGTACCGAATATTCGCGTGCACCGTGGCATCCAGGAAGAAGATCCCTTCCCTGGTCAACGCCCAGTTTCCCCACATCGCCGCCGGCAGCGCGTCCAGAACCGGAGTTTCGCTGCCGCCCTGAACCGGGACTCGCCAGATGCCCGGCGCGGCGGGATCCTTGGCATAAGAAACATAGGTCCCGTCGGCCGATTCGAAAGGCGCGAACCCACCATTCCTGGTAACCTGTACCGCCGATCCGCCGGCTACCGGTTGCCGCCATACCTGCCAGGCGCCCGTTTGGTTGGACGCATAGTAAACCGACTTGCCGTCCGATGACCAACTCGGCACTACATGGCTGGAGCGATCCTGGGTCAGCCGCCGCGGTTGGCCGCCATCGGCACGCACCGTATAGATATCCGAGTGGCCTTCCGGCCGCGTATCGAATGCCAACTCCTGGCTATTCGGCGACCACCGCGGGCTGCCTGTAAGTGGACCGTGAAAGTTGGTGATCCGGACGGGCTCACGCCCCTCGCGGTCGCACGTCCAGATCTCGTCGTAACCGCTGCGGTCGGAGCGGAATGCGATGCGGCTTCCATCCGGCGAATACTGCGGGCTGGTATCGCGCAGGGTCGACGCGATCAGCCGCGCGGCTTCTCCGCCGCTGGTGCTGACCCGCCAGATATTGACGTCGCTGGTGCTGTTCACATACGCCAGGCGGTGGCCGCGCCGCGAAATCGCCGGATGCCCGGCATATGTGGAATCGGTCAGGCGCACGGGCGTGCCGCCTGACAGCGGGAACCGCCACAGGCTCGGAAAACTGCTGTCCCGCCGCGAAGCCACCACCAGGCTATGGCCGTCGGCCGACCAGGCGTGGCCCTCCGTTCCGCGGTTATCGCGCGTCACCCGCCGCGCTTCGCCACCTTCCACCGGGATCGCCCAGATGTCTTCCACGGACACGCCCGAGCCCCGCCGGAACGCCACACTCTTCCCGTCCGGAGAGAATTGCGGATGGCTGTCGCCGGCGGACGCTTCGTCCGGCCAGGTGAGCTGCCGCCGCTGGCCGTCCGCCGCGGAGACCAGCATGATGCAGCGTGGCCGTTCGAGCGAAAGCTTTTCCGCGATCGCGAAGTAGCGTCCATCGGGCGACCAGTCCATATGCGGATCCGCTCCGGCTCCAGCCACCACCCCGGCTACTTCGCCCCATTTGCGTTCCGGTCCGCCGCCCACCGGGACCGAGAAGATACCGTACCGGAGGTTCTCCAGTACCCGCAGGAACGCAACCTGGGCGCCGTCCGCCGACCATACCGGGCTCATGTCGGCCGCCGGGTGATCGGTCAGCCGTCGCGGGGTGTCTGCGTCGATCTTCTGCACGTAGATGTCTTGGTTCTTGCCGTCCGGCCCGTCCCAGACGAATGCGATCGACTCGCCGTCCGGGGAGAATGACGGATCTCCCTCGTCCCCGGGGAAGCTCGTGAATGGCCGCGTTCTCAGGGCGGTCATGGAGGTAGGTGGCACGTGGGACATCAATCCGGCGAGGACTGCCGCGATCGCCAGCCCCACGGCGATATAGAACGTGCGTTGCCGCCGAGGCGGCGGCTCCAACGGGGCCAACCTTGGCACGCGTTCGAAGGTGGGGATATAAGTCCCCTTGGGGAGCCCGATGCGCACCGCCAAGGATGGCTGCTCCAGCCGGTAGTATTCTTCGAGCTTGGTCCGCAGACGCCGCGCCTCGTTCCGTACCACTGGATCGACCTTAGGATCATACCCCGGCGGCCGGTCGAACACCTCGATGCCGATTACGGTTTCTTTCAGGTATTCGGACTGCCCAGCGAGGGCCTTCTCCACTACAAACGAAAGGAAACGGCGCATCCGGGCGGATTGAACAAAAGGACCACTGGCGTGAATCCCGGCCAGCGCGGCGCGAATCTCCGAATCGTCAAAGTCCATTGGTCCGAACAGGGGTCCTGGGGTATTCTACCCCGCTTTTCGTCTAAGGTCTTTACACTCTTTTGCACCCATCTCCCAGCTCGCAACGCCCAAACGGGCCGACGCGCGGGTACCCTTGTTAGGGCAGACTGGCTCGGTTCCCGCCGCGCGGGCCTCATGGGGCGTCTCTATCCCATTCCGGTCGCACCGCTTGGTCAATTGCGTAAGGGTGTCACAGGCTCGGATCAAGCGGCCCAAGAAGCAGGAGGCGCGAACGGAGGATTGTACACGAGTGCTATCGGGTACCCGCCCTTAGGACGCCCGCCGGTACGGCTTTACGGCGATGTTGGATTGTACAACGTGGGCCAGATCGTACGCGACCTGCATCCGCAGCCAGGTGTCGGGCGTGCTGACCGAAGGCCTTCGACAGGCGTACGGCCATCTCGGGGGAAATCGCGGCTTTTTCGTTCACCACGTTATTCAGCGCTCGCCGGGTCACTCCCAGGACGCGGGCTCCTTCGGTGACAGTCAAGCCGAGCGGTTCCAGGCACTCATCGCGCACGATGCGGCCGGGGTGGCGGCGGGTCAATAACCCGTCGCAAATCGCCTTTTCAAACGCCCCACAAATAATCTTCCGTTACCAACGAACACTTGCGCAGTTCTTCGCGGCCCAACTCCAGCGCCGCCAGGTCCAGGTCATACCATTTCTGGGTTTTGACCAGTCTACGGAGCGCGGTCTTGACGGCTTCGTCTTCCAAAATGCCGGTGGCTTCCAGCAGCGCGCCCAGCATCGCCATGTTACCGGCTTTGGCGGCCCCCAAGCCATCGGCCATTTGGGTGAACGGCAGGGCAACTCCGCGGACGTCGCTCCGGATGCAGTCTTCGGGGAAAACATCTCCGTTGTAGAGGACCATGCCGCCGGGCTCCACCGAGGCCAAAAACTTACGCAGCGATGGCTCGTTGAGAGCGAGCAGCACATTGGGGCGCGAAACCAGGGGCGAATCGATAGGGTGGCCGGCAAGACGGACGTGGCAGTTCGACGTCCCGGAGCGCATCTCGGGACCGTACGACGGCAGCCAGGAGACCTCGCAACCGGAATCCAGGCCGGCTTCCGCCAGCACTTCTCCCAGCATCAGGACGCCCTGGCCGCCGAAACCGGCCACGCGGATCCGCATGTCGAGGTCTTTCGCCGCGCCGGGCGCCGCGGAGTCCGCCGGGGCTCCGTCGGCCAGGTCGAGCAGGCGCGGCAAACCTTCCAGGGCAGGGGCCGGCTCGGGCGCGGGTCGCGGAGTGGCCGACGCGGTTCGGTCGCGCACATTGCCCAGCGGGAACACCGGCGCCATCTCATCGCGCACGAAGCGTTGCGCTTCCACCGGATCCAGCTTCCAGATGGTGGGGCAGGGCGAAAGCACCTCGACCAGAGAAAATCCGAGGCCGCGGACCTGGTTCTCCACCGCACGCCGGATCACTCTAGCGGCGTTCATAATCTGCTTGTTGTTGCCCAGACCGACGCGCTCCAGGAAAACGGGAGCTTCCAGGGTGGCCAGCAGTTCGCAGACGTGCAGCGGGAATCCCTCGTTGGTTGCCGAGCGTCCCAAGGGCGAGGTAGTGCTCTTCTTGCCCAGCGGAGTGGTGGGCGCCATCTGTCCGCCGGTCATTCCATAGGTGCCGTTGTTGACGAAGATGACCGTAATGGGTTCACCGCGATTGGCGGCGTGGACGATCTCCGCTGTGCCGATGGCGGCCAGGTCGCCATCGCCCTGGTAACCGATCGCCACGCTCTCGGGATGGCTGCGCTTCACGGCAGTCGCTACCGCCGCCGCGCGCCCGTGGGCCGCTTGAATGTTGCCGACATCGAAGTAGTAGTAACCGAACACCGAGCAGCCTACCGGGCTGACCAACACGGTGCGTTGCTGCACCCCCAGTTCGTCCAGCGCGCCCGCCAGCAGCTTGGACACAATGCCGTGGCCGCAGCCCGGGCAATAGTGCGTCTGGTGCTGCAGTTCGGTCTTGCGTTCGAAGCGGCCGTAGAAACTTTCGGCTCGTTCGTGGGTGACAGTGAATTCGGAAACCGTGCCTCTAGACATGGACCAGAACCTCCCCGGCGGTCACGCCGAATTTCCGCTCGACGAAAGCCAGTACTTCCTCGGCGGACGGAACCACGCCGCCCACGCGTCCGTAGAACTCGACGGGCCGGCTGCCCAACAGAGCCAGGCGAACGTCGTCCACCATTTGTCCGGTGCTCAGTTCCACCACCGCAAATGCCTTCGCGTTGCGGCCGATGGCGCGGACGAGTTCCGTGGGAAACGGGTACAGCGTGATCGGCCGGAGCAATCCGGCGCGGATGCCGGCCGCGCGAGCCTGTTCCACCACGGCTTTCAAAATCCGTCCGACGATACCGTAACCCACCAGGATGAATTCGGCATCGTCCGTGCGCCAGCATTCGGCGCGCGCCTCGTGGCGTTCGGCTTCCCGGTACTTGGCTTCCAGCTTGCGGACGTGCTTCTCCATGACTTCCGGCTCAAGATAAATGGAACTGATCAGGTTTCGGTGAGTCTCCGCGGTCCCGGTCACGCACCAATCGGCCGGCGGCGGTACCGGACGCGGCGCGGTGAATTCCACCGGCTCCATCACCTGGCCGATATTACCGTCCGCCAGGACGACCACCGGATTGCGGTACCGGTCGGCGAGGTCGAAGGCCAGGCTGGTAAGGTCGGCCATTTCCTGCACGGAGGAAGGCGCCAGCACCAGCGTTCGGTAGCTGCCATGGCCGCCGCCTTTGACCACCTGGTTGTAATCCGCCTGTTCGGGCGCGATGTTGCCCAGGCCGGGGCCGGCGCGCATGATATCGGCGACCACGCAGGGCAGTTCCGCTCCCGCCAGGTAGCTGAACCCTTCCTGCATGAGACTGATGCCCGGACCGCTCGATGCCGTCATGCTGCGGATGCCGGCCGCCGCGCCTCCGTACACCATATTGATGGCGGCCACTTCGCTTTCCGCCTGAATGAACACGCCCCCGGCTCTGGGAAAGTAGAGCGCCGCGGCTTCGGCAATCTCGCTCGCCGGAGTGATAGGGTATCCATAAAAGGCGCGCGCGCCGGCCAGCACCGCCGCTTTTACAATGGCTTCATTGCCTTTGGTGAGTTGCTTTTGCATGGCTGTCTCCCGGTTCGCTAAGCGATACGGCGCAGCACCGTGATGCCGCCCGGTTCCGGGCAGGCATAGAAGCAGATGCCGCAGCCGGTACATCCCGATCCGAGGTACCCGGCGGGATGGTATCCGTAGTGGTTGAGGTGCTCCGAAAGACGCAGGACCTTGGGTGGGCAGGCTTCGACACAGAGACCGCAGCCCTTGCACTCTTCGGAATTGAATTGGACCAGCCCGCGATCGGGCTTGCCGTTGGCTCCCATGGCTCACTCCTCAAGACACCACTGATAAGAGGTGCTACTTTTAGCCTGTAGCGATTATATATCCGGGCAAAGAGATCTTCAACCCCTATTCCGCGGGAGCGGACTGTTAGCGGCGCAGAAGTTGAGGGATATTCTCAAAGTGACGATCTCGGGTAATCAACACCAGGTCGTGTTCTAACGCCAGCGCGGCGATCCAGAGGTCGTTGTCGGGGATAGGGGCGCCTGCGCGTTTGAGTTGGACAAACAGACGGGCATAGTGTTCGGCGGTTTCCCGGCCCGGCAGCAGGATTTCGACCGTCGGCTTGGCCAGCAGCACTTGCAGCCGAGCCTCATTGCGAATGTGGTGAGTTCCGCCGAGAAAGCCTGCTTTGATTTCCGCCAGCACGATCAGTGGAATCCAGACCTGTTCGCAGGTCCCCAACAACTCAGCGAGCAACGTATCGCCCTTGAAGAGATCGGTCAGCCGGTCCGTGTCGAGAGCGACTCTTACTTCCACTTATCCCAATCAATCTGGCGTTGAGCGCTCATGATCTCATCGAAGGCGGGATCCGGAATCCAGCCACCCACCACGTCGGAGAAATCCGCGAGTTGCCGATGTCCCACGGTCGCCAGGGTTAACTCTTCCAGAATCACCTGATTGAGGCTTTGCTTACGCTGGGCGGCTTTTTGCCGCAGAGCCCGGTCAACCTCCCGCGGGATTCCGCGAATCGTGTATTGGACAAGTTTTGCCTGCTGATTCATGCCTACATGATAGCATCGACCGCAGGCACGCCAAATTAACGGGGCTCGCTTTCCATCTCCGTGAGAACTTCTTCCAACCGGCCCACCAGCAAATCCGCGTCCGTACGCGAGAAGATCATGGGCGGCTTGATCTTGATCACATTGTGAAACGGGCCGTCGGTGCTGAGCAGGATGCCGCGGTCTTTCATACGGTTCGCCAGTTCGGTGGCCTCATCGCCCCCTGGCTCGCGGGTATCGCGGTCTCGCACCAGTTCGATGCCGATGAACAGTCCCAGGCCGCGGACATCGCCAATCAGCGGATGGCGCTCCGCCAACTCTCGCAGGCCGCTCAATAAGTACGCCCCCGTGGCGAGCGCGTTCTCTTGCAGACCTTCGTCGCGAATGATGTCGAGGACCGCCAGACCCACCGCACAGGAAACCGGATTGCCGCCGAACGTGTTGAAGTACTCCATCCCATTGGCGAACGACGCCGCAATCTCGGGAGTCGTGACCACGGCTCCCATGGGGTGTCCATTGCCGATCGGTTTCCCCATGGTGACGATGTCGGGCGCCACGCCCTGCGTCCTGAACATCCAGAAATCCGAACCGGCGCGGCCGAAACCGGTTTGCACCTCGTCGGAAATGCACAGGCCGCCTGAGGCCCGTACGGCTTGAAACGCTTCGTGAAGGAATCCTGGAGGCAGGATCGTCTGACCGCCGCATCCCACCGCCGATTCGCAAATGAACGCCGCGACCCCGCGTTGCGCGGCCTCGGCCACATGCGCGGCGTAGAGCGACCCCGCGTCCTCGCCGCGATACGGACCGCGATAGACATCGGGTAGCGGCGCTACATGTACCCAGGGCGGCTGGCCGCGTCCGCCTGGACCGTTGAATTTGTATGGACTGATCTCGATGAGCGTGCTGGTATTGCCGTGGTAGGCGGCATCCACAACAACGATGCCGTTGCGGCCGGTATGGGCGAGCGCCAGACGCAGCGCCAGTTCGTTGGCTTCGCTGCCGCTGCATACCAGATACACCACGCTGAGCGGCGAAGGCAGCGTGGCGCACAGGCGCCCCGCATACTCAGTGAGGAGTTCGTTCAAATAGCGGGTATTGGTATTCAGCCGCGCCATTTGGCGGGCCGCCGCCTCAATCACGCGCGGATGGCCGTGCCCGACGTGAGTCACGTTGTTGACGCAGTCCAGGTACGTCCGGCCGCTGGCGTCGTAGAGATGCTGTCTCAAGCCGTGTGTGATATGCAGGGGCCGGTCATAGGAAAGGCTCAGCGACGGTCCCACGCTCTGCCGCCGCGCGGCGACCAGTTGGTCTTCGGCGGCGCCGCGGCAGGCGCGTTCGAAGACTTCTCGCGGCCAACCGTTCGGCATCCGATTCAGACGCTCCAGCAGAGCCCATGCCGGAGAATTGCTGATGTTCAGATAGTCATTGGCGGGCGCTTCCTTCGCTTGCCAGGCCGCATAGCAGACGCTGAGCGCCAGGCGCGCCCGAGCGAGCGGGAATAAAGCGTCGATCTCCGGAGCGGCGAGCGGCCGGTCCCGATGATACGCCGCCACCACCTGGGCCGCGGCAGCGATGGGGTCCCGCTCATCGAGCATCACGTAAGCCAGCGCGATCGCCAGGTCGCAGACCGTCGCCGAGTGCACCATGTCGCCCAAATCCAGCAGCGCCGCGACGCGCTGTCCGGCAACGTCCACCAGAACGTTGTAGTCGTTGGCATCGCCGTAGATGACGCTGTGGCGCAAAGAGCCCCAGTCAAGCGCCGCGCAGGCGTCCAGCAGGGGCTCGACCAAAGCGCGCCGGGCGGCAGGCAGCAGGTCCAGGTGCGGCCGCGCCATATCGGACTGGCGCAGGTCCCAGTGGAAGATACGGTGGGCAGCAGGGTGAGAAAAGTCTACGAGCGCGGAATCCATCCGCGCCAGCGCCTGGCCCAAAGAGGACAGCAACCCAGGAGTGCGAGGGCGGACGTGAGCCAGGCAGACTCCATCCACCCAGGTGAGCAATCGGACCAAGTGGCCGCGCTCCTCAATTCCGGAAACCAGGCGCGGCCAGGCAAGATTCGGAACGCGATCGGCGAGGAATACCAGCGCCTGGTTCTGCAGATCGAGAATCTCCCGGGACTCCTGAGAGTTGGCGATCTTGAGGACGTATTGGACGCCGGCCGCGTCACGCAGGTGGAAGTTCTGGTCTCGCTCGCTGGGAAGTTCGTCAGCAGTGGCATCGAGCGAGTAGAGTTCCGCGGCCAGGCGGACGGCGTCGGCCGGAGTCAGACGAGGAGCGGTTCGCACCAGAGCCATGTTGGAAGCTACCAGCGTAACGTACCCGGCCTGCATAAATAAACCTGGGGACAGGGTCGAAAAACCACTGCCTCTCGCGCCCATCGCGTCTCCGTGGCCTCTCGCGCCCATCGCGCGCTGGCTACCGCTCGCGTTCATCGCGCGCTCCCA
>Ga0182018_10000937_pt1 | contig 35725 bp, 29 predicted proteins | sample 812P2MmetaG_FD_120490 | JGI IMG/M metagenome (GOLD analysis project Ga0182018, IMG submission 120490) | Permafrost microbial communities from Stordalen Mire, Sweden - 812P2M metaG | ecosystem: Environmental > Terrestrial > Soil > Wetlands > Permafrost | place: Sweden: Stordalen | collected...
ATCAGCAAAATCACTTCGCGAAACGTAATGCAGCCGGTATTCTCCATTGCGCCCGCGGAAAAATCCGGCAGACCGACCAGATCCAGTTTGCCGTACGGATACTTGATGCTGAAATATTTATCGTAGTAGCTGAGAACGTGCTCGGCTGATTCCAAAGCAAACTTCCCCATCTCTTTCTTGCCGGGAGTGCTGTAGACGCGAATTGGAATACCGTCGGCTTCACCCTCAATGTACTCAAAATTTCCCACCACCAGCGCCGCCAGATACGGAGACATCTTGGCCGTGGTGGCAAAGCGGACCGTGTGCTTGTCGCCGGGGCCGGGCATATCCGAGACAATCTTCTGGTTCGAGATTGCCACTAGGCCTTTGTCGGCAACCGCCGTAATGTCGAAGGTGGCTTTGTAATCCGGCTCATCGAATGACGGAAATGCGCGCCGGGCGTCGGTGGCCTCGAATTGCGAGGCGGCATATTTGCGGCCTTGATCATCTTTCCCCAGGTACAAGCCGCGCATCTCGCTGTTGAGGATGCCGGCGTATGTGATGTGGATCGTAGCGGCGCCCGGAGCCAGGGGCTTCTCGAGCGTGAGCACGGCGATCTCCTTCTCTTTGTCACAGGTTCCGGAAGCTTTTTGCGTCGTGCCGCCGCTGGTGATTGTGATGTCGTGGAAATCGATCTCCGCCGCGTTCAGAGTAATCTCCGAAGTCGGCTTCAGAACCTGGATGGAAATCGTCTCATCCCCAGCGAACGTGGCCGTCTCAAGATCGGGGGTAAAGGTGAGTTTGTAATTCTCTGGCCGGGCCACCTCGGGCAGCCGTTGCGCCCCTGCCATGGAAAATATCGCCAACACAAAGATGATTGAAGCAAGAATTCGTTTCATAGCATTCCTCGGAGATTCGTTTGCATTCATTTCGTCACAGAACCAGCTTCAGGGATCGATCGCAGGGAAAAAGTTCAGCCACGCTCCACAAGACGCAAGTATCGCTCCTCAGTGTATACGGAAAGTCCGCCTCGAAAGTTCACTGCGATCACACAACCACCCCGTTCACCACCGTCATCGAGCAGCGGTTAGCCCCGAACCAGTAGGGAATCTCGCGGTAGTCATCGACCGCAAATACTGACAAATCAGCGTCTTTCCCCGGCTCGATCGTGCCTTTTCGCTCCGCAATCCGCAGCGCCCAGGCCCCGTTAATGGTGGCGGCCGCAATGGCCTCCGCCGGCGACATCTTCATGTGCGTGCAGGCCAGCGACATTGCCATCGGCATGCTTACGGTCGGCGACGTGCCCGGGTTGTAGTCCGTCGCGAGTGCTACCGCCACGCCCGCGTCAATCAACTTGCGCGCCGGAGGATATTCCTTCAGTCCCAGAAAATAATTCGCCCCCGGCACCAGCGTGGCGACGGTGTTGCGCCTGGCCAACTCCGCGATGTCGTCTTCGTTTACGTGGTCCATGTGATCAAATGACGCCGGATTGAAGCGCAACAATGGCCGCAATACCGTCTCGGATAGCTGACCCACGTGAGCCCGCACGCTGAGACTGTGCTGTCCGGCGGCTTCAAAAATCTGTTCGGTCTCCGCCGCCGTAAACGCCCCCTGGTCGCAGAAGACATCGACGAACCGGGCGAGCTTCCGCTTCGCTGCCTGCGGAATCATCTCTTTACAGACGATCTCAACATACTTTTGTGAGCGACCCTGAAATTCTTTTGGGACGACATGCGCTCCTAGAAGGGTGGGGATAACCGTCCCCGGCCACTGGGATGCAGCTTCGCGGATCGCTTCCAGCGATTTCATTTCCGATTCGACCGTCAGCCCGTAGCCCGACTTGGCCTCAACGGTAGTAGTGCCGTGCGCTGCCATGTCGCGCAGCACGGCTAGGACTCTCTCCACCAGAACCCGCTTCCCTGCCCTGCGCACGCCCTCCATGCTCGACCGGATGCCGCCCCCGGCCGCGGCGATCTCTTCGTAGGACGTGCCCTTGATGCGCTCCTCAAAATCCACCAGCCGCGGGCTGATAAAAACAGGATGGGTATGGGAATCGACGAACCCGGGTAGGACGACTTTGCCCGCGCAGTCGATCTCGGTAATTTTCTTACGGTTCCTCTTCAGCCAAGGATCGCGCAACGCGTCTTCGGTCGTGCCTACGGAAACGATCTTCCCTCCGAGACACAGGACGACTCCGTCTTCGATGATGCCAAGTTCTTTAAGGTCGGGACCGCGGCGGGGGCCGGGCTTGCCGGAGGAAAACTGTAACGTGAGCAGTTGGCCAATATTGGCTAGCAACAACGCTCGGTTAGATCGGGATTTGGTGCTCCGGTTTGAACTCAAGCAGCGAATAGTTTAACAGGCAAAAGCCGGTATCAAGACCTTGATATTGGAATGCTAACGCCCGTCTTCTTCGCAAACTCCTTCGCTTCGTCATAACCCGCATCCACGTGCCGAATCACGCCCATCCCCGGATCGGTCGTCAGCACACGCTCGATGCGCTTCGCCATCTCGTCCGTCCCGTCGGCCACGGTGACTTGCCCAGCGTGCAGCGAGTATCCGATGCCCACGCCGCCACCGTTGTGAATCGACACCCACGACGCGCCCGCCGCCGTATTCAGCAAAGCATTCAGCAGCGGCCAGTCCGCAACCGCATCCGAGCCGTCCTTCATGCTCTCGGTTTCGCGGAACGGAGACGCGACCGAGCCGCAGTCAAGATGGTCGCGGCCAATCACGATCGGCGCTTTGATCTTCCCTTTCTTCACCAAGTCGTTCATAGCAAGTCCGAACTGTGCCCGCTCGCCGTATCCCAGCCAGCAGATACGCGCCGGCAATCCCTGAAACTTGATGCGCTTGCGCGCCAGATCAATCCAGCGGCGCAGGCTGCGGTTCTCGGGAAACAATTCTAGAACCAAGTCGTCGGTGACATGAATGTCCGATGCCTCGCCCGAAAGCGCCACCCAGCGAAACGGCCCGCGCCCCTCGCAAAATAGCGGACGAATATAGGCCGGCACGAACCCGGGAAAGTCGTAGGCATTCTTCACCCCGCGCTGAAAGGCAAAGGTGCGGATGTTGTTTCCGTAGTCAAACGTCACCGACCCCATCTTCTGCAGCCGCAACATACCGTCGACATGAGCCGCCATGGCGTCAAGCGATTTTTCCTGATACGTCTTGGGATCGCGCTTCCGCAGTTCGATCGCCTCCACGAAAGTCATGCCGTTCGGCACATATCCATTCAGCGGATCGTGCGCGGAAGTCTGATCGGTCAAAATGTCAGGCACCACGCCGCGTTCGGCCAGCTCCGGAATCACATCCGCGCAATTCCCCACCAGCCCCACTGAGACGTTTTCCTTCTTCCGCACCGCATTCTTCAAAATGCGCAACGCTTCGTCAAGCGTGTTCACCATGAAGTCGCAATAGCCGGTCTTCAGGCGTTTCTTGATGCGTTCCGGATCGACGTCAATCCCTAGAAATGCAGCCCCCGTCATGGTCGCGGCCAGAGGCTGCGCTCCACCCATGCCGCCCATGCCGCCTGAGACAATCAGCTTGCCCGCAAGCTCTCCGCCGAAATGTTTTTCGCCCGCCGCCGAAAACGTTTCAAACGTCCCCTGCACAATTCCCTGCGAGCCGATGTAAATCCACGACCCCGCCGTCATCTGGCCATACATCATCAGACCGGCGCGCTCCAGTTCGTTGAACTTCTCCCAGTTCGACCAATGGCCAACGAGATTCGAGTTCGCGATTAAAACGCGCGGCGCATGATCGTGCGTCTTGAACACGCCGACGGGCTTGCCCGACTGCACCAGCAAAGTCTCGTCGTTCTCCAGATTCTTAAGGCTCGCAATGATGGCGTGGTATGCCTCCCAACTCCGCGCCGCCCGCCCGGTTCCGCCGTAGACGATAAGATCCTGCGGACGCTCGGCGACCTCTTCATCGAGGTTGTTCATGAGCATGCGCATGGCGGCTTCCTGCTGCCAGCCTTTGCAGATGATGGAGTTGCCACGCGGGGCGCGAATGGACGCGGGAGCCTGCCTGAGTTCCGAATCAACGGGCATGAATAGATGTTACTTGCTGAGTGTGGAAGAGTTCAACGTGGCAATAGCGAGAGCGGAGGCTGGGCGGGCGGTGCTTACCACGATGAATAAGCCGTGCCTTCGCTGGAAAGCGCGTTCGACGCCGAATGCACATCGCAGATGCCCGGGTCCTGCTGGTCTAGGGACGACAGCTCGTCACACGTTGGCGCTTCCCAGTTCGCTTCGTTGGTCATCGGATCCTTGGGAATTTGCTTGATGTAGCCCCCCTGCACCAGGTCATCCAGCGATTGCGGCGCCTTTTGCTTGTCGAGGGTGTACTGGCTGATCAGCTTGCGCATCTCGAACAGGTCATTATGCAGCACGGACTCCCGCGACCGCAGGATTGACTGCGTGTAAATAGGAAGCGCAATGGACAGCAGTATCCCGATGATCACGATCACGATCATCATTTCGAGTAACGTATACCCCTGGTTCCACCTGGCCAAGCTCCGACTAGTGGAGATCCGTTCGCTTTTGAACCTTCTTACCATTACCAATCCTTATATTTCGTGTCATCCAGCGCCGTGCCCTGCGATTTGGTATAGACGTCAAACACGCTCTGCCCGCCCCAGGAATCGGAATCCGGATCGTCCTGCATGGAACGCAAGCCCCACTCCGTAGTGCCCGTCATGGGATCAACAGGAATTTTGCGCAGGAAGCGAATCTTCTTGCCCTGCACATCCACGCCTTTCACCAGGGTTTCGAGATCGGGTGGATAGTTCTGGCTGTCCACCTTAGTTTGGAATCCACCCCGGTCCGCCGCGTCTTTATAACGATCAATGGCGTCGCGCATCTCCCATAAATCGGATCGCAACTCGCGTTCCTTTTCCCGCTGGATGGTCACCCGCGCCAGCGGAATCACCATTGTCGAGAGAACTACCAGGATGGCTGTAGCGATGATCAACTCAAGGAGCGTAAAGCCCGGTTCGGACCTCCTGCCCTGCCCCTGATGGAATCTGTGTAGCTTCATCTTCTATTCTCGGATTGGAAAACCGCGCCGGTCGTCGATTTATTACACCGACCTATTGCACAGTGACCGACGCCTGAGCTCCATTCACCGTGATGGACTGTTGACCGGGATCGCGCGCTCCACCTCGCGTGATCGTCAGCGGAGTCTGTCCGCCGGCCTTCGCCTGAAATGTCAGAGTGACCACGGCGCCCTGGCCGGAAACTCCACCCGCCCCCGGCGGCCGTGTTGCCGTGATCTGCAACGTTCCCGTGGTCTCATCTTCGCGATGCACCAGGGCCACGGCCTGCCCATCCTGAGAAAGGAAGCCGCCGTTGGAAACGTTGACCAACTGCAGCTTGGCCGGATCGTAATTCATCTGTACCGGCACAGAGTAGACATTCTGCGCTCCGGAAATCAGCAGGTTCACAACAAATGTGCTGCCTTTCGCAGCTGTGATCTGTCCCGGATCAAACAGGAAGTTTGTCCCGCTCAGCGCCGTGGGATTCGCGGCCTGGTTGGGAGTTTGATTCGCCGGCGGCTGATTCGCCGGGGTTTGCACTCCCGGAGCCTGACTCATGGGAGGCTGCACCGCCGGAGCAACCGCTGCGGCCGGCCTGCTGACGTGCCGCAGCGCGATTGTGTTTGCAGTCCCAATATCAAGCTGACGCTGGTTCAACTCGCTGACCATGGTTCCGCGAACCACGTGCGGAGTGATCACAAATACCGTCTCATCCTGCTCATGGTCCTGCGTCGTCTGCCCAAAGAGGTATTTCAAGATTGGAATCTGCGTCAGCCCCGGGATTCCGGCCAGCGACCTGGTCTCGGAATCATCCAGGATCCCGCCTATCATGCTCGATTCCCCGTCCCGTAGGCGGATTTCGTGCTCGATCTTCTTCTGGCCAATAATAGGCTGGCTGATGCCGCCGATGCTCGACTGACCCACAACCGAGGAGATTTCCATCGAGATCTTCAGCGTGACATCCCGGTCCCCGTGTACGTGCGGCGTGACGTCGATGTTCACGCCCACATCCAGGTATTGAAACTGCGTGTTCACCAGCGGGTTAATACCCACGCCACCGATTCCGGGCTGGAACGATCCGGTGGCTACCGGCACGCGTTCGCCAATCTTGAGCGTAGCTTTCTGGTTATCGAGCGCGCGAACCTGAGGATTCTGTATCATCTTTGTGTCGCTGTCGCCCATCACGGCTGACAAGTTGGCGGAACCGATCGACACCTGAAAATCAGTGGCGTTCAAGCTGCCCAGCGTGTTCAACTCCAACCCGGACGAACTCGCCGCCGTTGACGTGGTAGTTGTGGTAGTGGCGGTTGTCCCAGTACTTACATTGGCCTGCAGAGTGACCGTGGCGCTGGTGGGCGGGCTCAATCCCAGGGTGCGCGATTTGTCCTTGCTGATCTGCAAGACCGCGATGTCGACGATCACTTCCGGGCGCGCCTTATCCAGATCTTCCACCAGCTTTTCCGCCAGCGCGATCTGGTCGGGCGTGCCCCGCACCACCAGCGCATTCTGCGAGAGCAACTGCTGCACGCGCTGCACGTCCAGCACGGCGCGGATCGCGTTCACCACATCCTGCAACTCGGTAGGCTGCGACAGGTTCGTCAGGTAAAACGTCTTCAGGACGCTTTGTTCCAATTCCTTGCGCTTCGCCGGATTATCCTGCGCCACGAAAATGGTATTCCCCGTCACCGGACGCCAGAAGGTTTTCGACTCCAGCGCCGTAATCTCCAGCGCGTCTTCCAGCGTTACTCCGTTCAGCTCGACCCGAATGCGCCGCGAGGTATAGTCAGGATCGAAGAGCACATTGATCCCCGCGATTTTTCCGACGGTCTCATAGATCACCTTGCTGTCATCGGTGGCCTTGATTGTGAGGGGGGTGTTCGAGATGGGAACCAGTTCTACCGGGCCGCCTGCTTCCTTGATCTTCCGCTCCAGGCTGCTAGGCGGACCTGCGGCCTGCGGCGGCGGATTTTCCTTATCGTTAATCATCTGCAGGGTGCGTTTCAACTCCTGCTGCGCCATAAATAGCGATGGATCGATCTGAATCGCCTTTTGGAATTCGGCCACCGCATCCTGCAGCTTGCCTTCGTCGCGAAGCACTTGTCCGCGATGGACAATGTCCTGGGCAGCTTTGGAACGCATGCGCTCGAACGAGGTTCGGTAGCGCAGGTCCTTTGGCTTCAGGTCGTAAGCCTGCTTGTAGAGATCGTAAGCAGCCTCGTAATTCTGCCGGGCCTCGGCGTCCTGGCCTTTTTCGTAAATACTCTTGGCCTTATCGGCGATGGCGGGTACGATAGCAAGCAAAACCAGCAGCCCAACGGCCACAGGCATCAGACGTCTCATTCGTCAATCCTCGTCTAAAAATCTTCCCCGGAAGTCTTCGCCGGACAAACCATTCTTACGCCCTCAGCCCGCAAACCTGGGATCCAATGACGCATGTACGGAGTACTTTTGCTGCGATTATAGCATCGCGATTCCTTACTCCCCATGTGATTGTGCCCACGGCAGTTACACTCTTTAGTCTTAGTCCCAACGAGGGACCTCGGGCTTCAGCCGTCGGGCTGCGGCTAAACCTTTCTTTCAAATCCGCGCAATCTTACGGCCAGACTCTCAGGTTTGGCCGAAGCCCGATAGCCGAAGCCCGATAGCCGAAGCCCGATGTTAAGATTGAACCCAGCCCATGCCCCGCCAGTCCACGCACCAGACCAAGCCCAGCCCGGAGAAAGCCCCGCGCCGCGAGCCTACGGCCTCCGGCCAGCGTGATGCCGCCGTTAATAGGATCGCTTCTCGTAACTACTTCTTGCTGGAAAAATTTGAGTGTGGCGTGGTCCTTACCGGAACCGAGGCCAAATCGGTCCGCAGCGGCCTCGCCAACCTCAAAGATTCCTACGGTCTGGTCAAAAACGGCGAACTCTGGCTGCTCAACGCCCACATCGGCCCCTACGAGCACGGCAACATGAACAACCACGCCCCCCTCCGCACCCGCAAGCTGCTCATGCACAAAGAAGAAATCCGCAAGCTGATCGGCAAAACGCAGCAAAAAGGACTCACCCTAATCCCCGTCCGCATGTACTTCAAGAACGGCAAAGTAAAAGTCGAATTAGCCCTGGCCAAAGGCAAGCAGCTCTGGGACAAACGCGAAACCGAACGCCGCCGCACGGCGGATAAAGAAGCCCGAGACGCCATTGGGCGCAGCCGGAAGGCGTAGGTTTCGTAGCGCCGCCGTCCCGGCGGCTTGGCGGCAAGGGCCAGTAAGGTTTAGGGGGGACAGCCGCCCTCGGCTGTCCGGTTTCAGACGTCCGTAACGACCACTTTCCGGTTGTAATCTGATCCGACTTTCTCTTACCCTGAGAGATGAATTTGGAGAAGCGATCACCGTGACCATCAACCTCACGCCAGAACAAGAGAGTCGGCTGCAAGCAATCATGAGTCGTGGCGCCTACGCCTCCGTTGAGGAGGTTGTCGAAGCTGCCTTGGCGGCGGTCGAACAGCGCACTCTGCCGGGGTTTGCCGGGACACCTGACGAACTTGACACGTTGCTCTCGGAAGGGCTGGCATCCGAGGAATTCACGGAATCCGACTTTTGGGGCTCCGTCAACCAACGCACTGACGGCTTGCTGGCCCAGCATAAGTCCGGCTCGCGGTCGTGAAGGTTTCTCTACCGGCAAACAGCCAGCGACGACCTTATTCGCCAGTTTCGCTACTACCTCGTGAACCAGAATCTTCCGGAGATCGCCCTCCGTTTCAGAGCTGCCGTCCGTCACACGATTGAGTCGTTGCGGGCACATCCTCTTGTAGGGGCGCGCTATCGTTCGACGAAACCGGAACTTCAAAACCTGCGATCATGGCCGGTGGCAGGGTTCGAGGCCATCCGGATTTACTATCTTGCGGATACTGACGCGATTTTGGCGGCGTCATCCTGAGCGCAGCCGTTCTTCAGGCGGAGCGAAGGATCTCCCGCGCCTAGGCCCGGGCGCCCGCGTCCCGCCGCATTCGCGAGAAGTGGGTTTGGGGGAAATCCACAAACCGGCTGTGACATCCAACCTTGTCCACAGCCCACCACATGCGCGATCATGGTCGAGGCCGTGACGGTTGGCAGAAGCCAACTCGTCGCGCCCCTAAGTCTTTTGTTTGCGGTATTCTAGTATCTAAGTTCTTTGAAAATCGTATTTTGCAGGGAATTTCCTGCCAACGTGGTGACTCCAGTGCTGGAGGGGGGAGGGGGGATAACCCCGATTTTCAGCGTAGGAGCGAGCGATCCACCGCTCGCTGCGACGCCGCCCCGAACTTTATTTTCCGGTCGAATCCGCAGATGAAAACCGTAAACCTGAAAGCCGGCATGCCGCTGGTACAGGAGGCCCTCCAGCATCTCGACCGCGAACTGGCACTCGCGCGCCAGGAAAAAGCAAAGCTGCTCAAGCTGGTTCACGGTTATGGCTCGACCGGCACGGGCGGCGACATGCGCATCGCCGTGCAAAAGCGTTTGCTGGAGATGGCGGAGAACGGTCAGATTCGCGGCTGCATTTTCGGCGAGAACTGGTCGAAGTCAGACGACGCGACTTGGAAGCTTCTGCAATCGCGCCCCGAACTCAAGAACGACTCCGACCTCGGTCGGCGTAATCGGGGAATCACGATCGTTTTGCTGTAGCCCGCCCCGCGAGCGGGAAGATTTTCTCCTAGTAGTCCGATGAGGGTAGTCCTACGAGACCTGCGGTTCCGGCGGCACACTGGGAATCACCGGCGCAGGAGCCGGCTCATTCACCACCGGCAACGCTACCGGCACGGGCGTGAAGGACTCTACCGCAATCGGCGCCACCATGTTCTGCAGGTAGTAGGTCACCGCCACGCCGCGCTGCCAGAAACGCGGAATCAACAGCAACAGCAGCGTTAACTGGCTGACGATGATCGCGCTCAACACGCTGGAAGGCGGAACAAACTTGATCCACACGAAGAGCCCTGCCATCAGCACGATCGCCGCCACAATCGTGGTCACCACATAACTTGCCAGCAGCCGTCCCAGGTTCCGCCAGGTATGCCGGAAACCCGCGCCAATCGACTTCCGCACCGCGCGCTGATCGCTCAGCACCACGTCCGCTTGCGCCAGATCAAACCAGATGCGTAACGCTGCCATCACTAGAAAAATCACCGCCAGGCCCGCGAACTGCACCTCCGGCAGCAGCAGTTCGTTTGTGCTCTCCGCGGCTTTTTTCTCCAGCACGCCATGGAGGCCGAACAGCGCCGCGGCCACAATTCCCATCACGATTCCCGCAACAATCATCAGCCGGATAAACCGCCACAAATTCCGCCCGCAGGCGCGGAAGAAATCCTCTCGCGGCAGTCGGTAGGTGGAAGCATAACCTTGCAGCACTCCTGGCAAGAACAGCGCGGTCGCGATGAAAAACAGAAAAGCAAAGTGCAACCCCGCGATTCTGGAAGCATGGGTCGGACCAAATTCAGGCTGCGCAAACATTTCGATCAATACGCCGACATCCAGACTGTGCACCAGGCGTTCGGACCGCAGGCTGTGATCCAGGAAGTCGTGCGCCTGATTGTTAAACGACGCGGCGCCCAAGCACGCCAGCGCCAAATTCAACAAGTAGAACCAAATGATATAGCGCTTGTTGCGCCCGACCCTGTCCCAGCCGCCGCTTAATAAACCTTGATGGTCTGCCATTCGTATCCGCCTCAATTCTCGTCGCCCGCTTTTGCTGAGGCCCGATGATCCTTCGGCCTCACCCAGCCAAGGCTCCGGCCTCTAAACGGCCCACCAGGCCAGCGCCTGGCCCAACCATTGCGTCATGAACACCCAATAATTCGTCAGCTTCCGTGCTGGCCTTCCATACGCTTCGGCCCTGTAACTGTTGTTGAAGTCGTTTCGGTCAATCTGGATTTTGTGGTCCGGATCAATGTCCGCCGACTCGATCTTGGCTTTTTTCTCGTACGTGAATTTGGTCCAGCGGCTCGCTCCGTCCCAATGCTCGCGAACCTTTTCGCCGTTGTCGAACTTGATCTCTACCTCCACCGGCATGACGAAATCTCCCTTACGCTGCAGCCAGACATAAGAGCGATAGACGGTATTCTTGTCCTTCTGCGATGCGCTCTTTTTCTCTTCGTACCAGTTCACCGGGAAAGATTCGGCCTTCAGCACTTTGTAATCCATCACCTGCGAGCCGTAGATGGCCTGGTCGAAGTACCAACGCAAATTCTGGCCTGAAACTTCCTCAATCGTCTTCAGGGAGTCTTCCTTGGTGGGATGAGTGAAGCGATACCTCATGAAGTAAGTGCGCATCGCCTTAGCCATCACGTCTTCGCCGATGATGCCTTCCAGCGTCAGCAGCACGCTCGCGGTCTTGCCGTAAGTGATTCCGGCGTAAGAGCTATTATTGTAGTAGTCGTACGCCTTCTGCGCGATTGGGTCGAGATCGGCCACACTTGCGTAGCTGCCCCGTTGCATCTCCCGCTCGCCCACAGTGGCGCCCGCCAAATTCAGAATAGAGGTCCTTTTGCCCAGAATCGAATCCAGCACCTTTACTTCCGAATAGCTATTAATGCCCTCGTCCATCCAGGCATCTTCAAACTCATTCGTCGCCACCATGCCGTACCAGTACTGGTGCCCGAACTCGTGTTCAATCACAAGCTCTGGTAGCTTCAATCCTTCCGGCATAAACCAACTGGTGTCGCCGGTAATAAATGTTGGATATTCCATCCCGCCCGCTTCCGCACTTTCAGGATCGACGAGCGTAATGGTTTTATAGGGATACGGTCCGTACCAGCTCTCAAAGTGTTCCAGTGACTCTCGCAGAATTTTTTCGTGCCGCCCGACCTGGCTCCAGTGCGCGGGCTGCATCAGGATGCGCATCTGCACCGGGCCCATCTGCCCCTGGAACACGCCGTCTTCTTTCACCTTATAGCGCGGGCTGGCGGTCCAGGCGAAATCGTGGATGTCATCGCCGTGGTAGGTAAATGTCCTGGCGTTGTCGGAGTCCTTTTGGTCAATCAGGACGCCGCTGGCGCCCACGATTTCGTTCTTCGGGACCGTCAGCTTGACGTCGAAAACGCCAAAGTCGGCAAAGAATTCAGTGAAGGCGTGATACTGATGGCAATTCCACGCTCCGTGCCAGAACACGCCAACCTTCGGAAACCACTGCCCGCCCAGCACGAAATCGTGCTTCCATCCTGAGCGCGCCTGCGTTTCCGGAAACTTAGTTTGGAACGCAATCTTGAACTGAACGTACTCGCCCGGAGCAATCGGCTTAGGCAGATGCACATCGACAACAGTCTTATCGTCTTTATTTCCGTCATCGGGCTGGATGTATTGCACCTTCGAAGTCAAATCGCCCTGGCCTACGACTTCGAGGCTCTTAATCTCTTCTGATCCGTAGTCCTTGTCTTCCCACTTCTCATAACTGACATCGCGGCCACCTTCGACCTTGGTCTCGCGCACCCAGGTAGCATTCGGCTGAAACGCATTCTGATAAAGATGAAAAGGAAAATGGTCGAGCGCCTGCCCGGTCAGGTTGTGATAGGTAAGCACCTCGGTTGCGTCGACGGTATGCTTCGTCGCGTCATATTTCGCGTCGATCTCGTAATGCACTACGCGTTGCGACATCGGAGTCGCCGAATTGATCGCCAGCGTGGTGTCAGGAATCGCCTGCGGCCCGGAAGTGATCGATGCAGCACTGGCAACGGAAGCCGCCGCCAATGCTCCCTGCGGGGCAGCCGCCCTGGCCGCGTGTTGCTGCACTAGGAGGGAAAGCATAACAACCGACACCACCGGGAAGAACAAAATCATCCACCGGATTTTCATCAAACAAACCTCTGTTTTCTCTGTGGGATGGAATCATACCGCAGGCGGTCGACTGCCGTCATCCCGCGAACCGAGGATACGATGCAACCGTCGCGGAAGTACCGTTATGTCCATCTGTTCGTTGGAGATCGCGCGAGTGCGGTGCGGACATACTTTTGCAAAACTCGACAAATCTTTGCATCCAAAGCATTTTGAGGCAGGTATTCTACCCTTGGCTGGTTCTGCGCTGCCGACTGGGCACCACAGAGTCTACGATCCGGTCCGCTCCAGCAATGCGATTCCTAGCCGGTAGAACGCCATGAAAGCTGCTCTCGTCGCGCTCCTTTTCGCCGCTTCCGCTTTCGCCCAGGACCAAGCTGCCATTACAGCCGCCGAAGCTACCTGCGGCGCCAAGGACGTCAAGTTCGAAGCTAAGCAAGACTCTACCCAGCATCCCACTCCTCAGCCGGAACCTGGGAAGGCGTTGGTCTACGTGGTTTTGGATCTGGGACAATGCTCCGCGTGTACAAGCCACACCAGCGTGTTCTACACCGATGTGGAATATGCTCTCACCAAAGTTGGCATGGATGGTGCGTGGGTTGGAGCCAATCATGGATCATCCTACTTCTTCTTCGCCGCCGACCGCGGTGAGCATCATCTGTGCATCAACTGGCAATCGCGGCTGGACATACGCTCCCGAGCGTTAGCCATGGCCAGTTTCACCGCTGAAGAGGGAAAAGTCTATTACTTCCGCGAGCGAATCTTCCCCGGAGCCCACGACTACTCGTTCGATTTGGACTCGATCAACAGCGACGAAGGCAAGTACCTGGTGGCCTCTTCTCCACTCAGCGTCTCGCATCCCAAGAAATAGGATCGGCAAAGTAGCCGTCATTCACCGGGTTCGCGAATCGTCATTCCACTGCCGACGAACTCAGCGGACGCGGCGTTGTTCCCTGACTGACTAGATTCATAAAGTTCGATTCCGCCAGGCGCGACGGGTGGACTTCGCCGCTCAGTCCGAAGAAGCGGCAGAAGCTCATGATCAATGGCCGCCAGCGCAACGGATCGATGTGGGGCCGCGCCCCGTCACCTACCAACAGCCGTTCGTCAACGTGCAGTTTTACAATGTGCACCTCGAACACGTTCGCGCTCACGTTCTTGCCGAAGGGACGGAAATCGTGCACGATGCCCTCCATCTGCACCGGGCACTCGCCTACTCGCGGCGGCGCTACGGATGCCGACTTCACGGGTGTGAACCCGGAGATGCCGAATTTATCTGGTTCATGACGATAACCCCATTTGCGTTTCTTATCCGGCACGGGGTCCTTACCGGTGGTGAGCGCGAGCCGGTCGACCTGCGTGGCCAGATTTTCGGAAGGCAGATTGATCACGCATTCGCGGGTGCGGATGAGGTTGTCGGAGGTCTGGCCCATCTGTCCGAGTCCGAGCATACAACTCCAACCGAGCCACCAAGCTGACGACATCGGAGCCAAATTTGGCGTGCCGTTTGGATTTATCGTGCTGATGAGCGCTACTGGCGTTCCGAAATAAAGAATAGTCGGTTCAATCGTCTTGTGCATGGGCCGACGATATCGGCTTGCCCGTGGACGCACTATCCGCTTCTTGCGGTGCAATTCAAATTCCGCTCCAGGCCGCTTGCCGAGCCCGCGGGAACCTCCTCTTGCGCTTCTGCCTCCTTGCCGACGATACTGGAGTGTTCCCTGGCAAACTGTCTAAAACATTATGAAAACTACGCTCTCGTTCTCTACGCCCGCTGAACTCGAAACCGAATCTCTCGTCGCCATTGCGCTCGACCATGCTGAAAAAGATCCGGCCGGCTCAACCAAGAAAGAAAAACCGCAACTCAAACTCGCCACCGGGGACGCTGCGGTGCAATCGGTTGCCGCCGATCTGCTTGCGAGCGGCGAACTTACCGGCAAACCGTTCGAAAGCAACTTGCTGCATAAACCCGCCGGACTCAGGGCCAAGCGCCTGTTATTGATCGGCGGCGGCTCCGCGAAGAAGTTCACCGGTTATGACTTACGCCGCCTCGCCGGAGCCGCCGTCCGCATCGTCAAGTCCCGTGGCATCCGCAGCTTCGCCTTCATCGTTCCGCCTGGCATTCCGGTCGAAGAAGCTGTAAGAGCGATTGTCGAAGGCGCACTGGTCGGCAACTTCGATCCCGATTACTACCGCAGCGACCGTAAGGATCAGAAGATTGATGCGCTTACCATCGTCGCGAGCGGCAATGCCGATCACGCTGCGCTCGAAAAGGCCGCGCAAGAGGCGCAGGTCATCGGCGAGTCGCAAAACTTCACCCGCGATCTGGTGAATGAACCCTCCAACCGCATGACGCCGACCATCCTCGCCGACCGCGCCAAAAAAATGTCACAGGAAGTGGGTTTGAAATGTGAAGTCTACGGCGCCGACAAGATCAAGGAGCTGAAGATGGGCGCCTTCTGGAGCGTCGCGCAAGGTTCCGACGAGCCGCCGGCGCTGATTGTGATGACATACGAGCCTGCGGGTGCGCCGGCAAAACCCGTCTTAGGACTGGTGGGCAAAGGCATCACGTTTGACACCGGCGGCATCTCGATCAAGCCCGCCGATGGCATGGAAAAGATGAAATACGACATGGCTGGGGGCGCAACGATGATCGGCGCTATGCGCGCCATCGCGCTGCTGAAGCCAAAAGTGAAAGTGATCGGCATCGTCTGTGCCACGGAGAACATGCCTTCCGGCAAGGCGCAGAAGCCCGGCGATGTGCAAATCGCTATGTCGGGCAAGTCGATTGAGATCATCAACACCGACGCCGAGGGCCGCCTGGTTCTCGCCGATGGTCTTTTCTACGCGCGACAACTCGGCTGCACTCACCTGGTGGATGCGGCCACTCTTACGGGCGCGGTGGTGGTCGCACTCGGGTATACCAATGTCGGCGTTTTTGCCAATGATGATGCGATTTACGAACGCCTGCACAAAGCAAATGACGAGGCCGGCGAAAAAATGTGGCGCCTGCCGCTCGACGACGAATATAAAGACAACATCAAGTCCTCCATCGCCGACATCGTCAACTCCGGAGGACGCTGGGGCGGCGCCATCAACGCGGCCATGTTCCTGAAAGAGTTCGTCGAAGACACGCCGTGGATTCATCTCGACATCGCAGGCACTGCCTGGATGGAAGATCAGAAGCCATGGATCGCCAAAGGCCCGTCGGGAGTCGCGCTGCGCAGCCTGGTTGAGTTCGTAAAGAGCTTCAAAACCTAAGAATTACGTCGGTACCGCCGGGAGACTCGTGGGCATAGGGGGACTGCGCGCTTCGTGGTAATTTGGTTTGATAGACTGGATTTTTCAGAAGCGTTTTTGAACTAAGCAGTTGAATTCGAATTGAGCACTGCCAGCCTCCTCAATACAGATATGCCTCTTCGCACCATCCTCCAACTTGGCGACCCGAGATTGCGCGAGGTCGCGCTGCCGGTTGAAAATCCCTCCACTCCGGAAATCGCTGCCCTGGTCAGAGATCTCGCCGACACGCTCGCCCACTGGCGCTCTACCACCGGCTACGGACGCGGCATCGCTGCGCCTCAACTCGGGGTGCGCCAGCGGGTCATCTTCCTGCAATTGCCCGGAGAGCAACCCTGGCCCCTGGTGAACGCGGAAATGACCGAGCGCAGCGAAGAAAAGATTATTGTCTGGGACGCTTGCCTCAGCTTCCTGTCGATCTTCATGCAGGTCGAACGGCACCGCGAGATCACCATCCGTTGGCAGGATCTCGCGGGCAAGCGACACGAATTCCGCGCTGGCGACGACCGCAGCCTCTCCGAACTCCTGCAGCACGAAATCGACCACCTCGATGGCATCCTCGCAGTCGACCGCATCACCGATCTTAAGACTCTCTGCTCCCGCGAGGAATTCGAAAAGCGCCATCGCGCCGCAAGCCCGTACGCGGTTGCCTCCGCTACCATCCAGAACTGAATAGTTTCAAGTGCAGCATCTTGAGTTTCCAAACGACCAACTCGAGGGCCTGGAGTTATTTTCTACCGCTCTTTCTTCGGCTGGTTGCATCCAATGTGGGCTGCAAACGGCTCGGATTCCTAATGCTCGGCCGAACTCTGAGTGTGGAGGCATTGCATGAAAGGTCTGCTTATGGCGGGTGTTGTCGTGTTGATTCTGGGGATTGTCTCGTTCTTCGTTCCGTTTCCGCATTCCGAACATCATGGGATCAGGGCCGGCGACGCGCATATAGGCGTCACTACCGAACATGATCAGAGAGTTCCTCCGGCCCTCAGCGTTGTCCTGGTGGTCGCTGGCGCCGGACTGATGATCGCCGGCAGGAAGGGCTAACAAACCGGAGTCAACTTATGGCCAGATCTCTACTTGGTTGTGGCCTGGTCAAAGGCCTTCTCGAGATTCGTGACTAGCGGAGCTTCGCTCGGCTGCAGGCCGCTGCGGCCCATCATGCGCCACAGGTACTGATTCTGCGGCCAGCCGTGCGCATCGTAAACCGCGAGGATATCTTCGGTCGGGCGGCTCGTGACCATCAGCACGATATCGGCTTCATGCGGCTTATACACCACAATGAACTTCCCCCACTTCTGCATCGCATCCTGCACTGTGCCGATGGCCTGGCGGTCGTCGGAAAGCAGGTTGGCATCGAATTGGTCGCCATCGTAGCTGGTGACGTAGACGTAACGGGCATTCACCAGACTGCCGGGAAACGCGGGAACGTTTTGCGGGGCGTTCGTCCTGGCCGTTTTGGGTGCTGCAACGGCAAAGGTCGCCGCCAACAGGACGACGGCGAGTATGACGTGCGAGGTAGTTTTCTTTTTCATACGCGTTCACCAGATCGAAGTTCAACAGATCAATTCAGCGGATCGATACCTTTTCAATCAGTTAGATGGTCTGACCCCAGCGGACGTTGCCTGCCAACAAGAACAATTCCTCCTAAGTTATTGAATCTATTGTAACTGTAGGACATCGCCAGGATAGGGTACAAACGGACCAGCACTGAGGTTTCCAACTTTCACGACGCGTCAACCACTTACGACCATACATTTGCCAAGCGTCAAGCGCCGAATCTCTCTGCGGCGCGAGCTTTTGCCTTCGCGGCTTCTTCCTCTCGATTCTTCGGCGGTGCGTTGGTTTCGAGCGAATGGAGAAGACGAGCCGAGATAGCGGCTATTTCATCGATGGCAGCCAGGAACGAAACTTCGTTGGCCTTCGATGGCTTGTTAAAGCCGCTGATCTTTCTCACGAATTGCAACGAAGCAGCTCGAACCTCGTCGGCATTAACTGGCGGGTCGAAATTGAAGAGCGTTTTGATATTCCTGCACATTCAGCATGACCTCGAAGTAAATCAGAGCTTCCCGCAGCGTGAAAGCATTAGTTTGCCATACAAAAGTTTGCCACACAAAATCGATCCAAGAACAGATCCAACAGGGCCCTCGGCTCAAAGCAGCCGTCCTGTGGAACAGTTGATGCGGGCTGTGTTTGCCGCCTGCTCCACAACTCCGCGGACCGCTTCGATCACCAAGTCCGGGCGGTCGAGCTGGATGTAATGTCCACTATTCTTCGCGACCAGGCGAGTGCCGCGAGTCGAGAGGTGCGATAACTCCTCCTGCATCTGCTGCCAGGCGTCATTGACGGGCTTGACCAGGTCGTCGGGCAGGTCGGGTTGGGGCTTATCGGGATCGTGCGATAACACTGCCAGAGGTAAATCGTCGAGGGGGCCAGTGGCGGCGGTTTGAGCGGCGCTCTCGGAAATAGCTTTCAATTCTGCGACGGCTTCGCGGGTGCTGTGAAAGTTGCACTCGGCAGCGCGGACTTCGGCATCGTTCCCACAGAATCCCAGCAGACGCGGGATTCCGAAAGGCATGGTGAACTCCAGAAACTCCTGCTCCCGTAACCAAGTCGCATCCATGTCGTTCAACGCCGGTGGGAAACGTCTCTGCTGTTCGGGATGCGACGAGTCAACCAGCACCATCCCGGCGACTTCGCTGCGAAAGAGACTCGCATACAGGCGCACATCGAATCCTCCCATGGAGTGACCGACGAGGACGGAGGGCGCGGAGATTCCGGCGTTGTGCAGGAGAGTATGAAGCTCTTCGGTACTGTCTTTGCTGGTGCGGGGGCGTGGGCTGGAATCGCTGTAACCTAGGCCGGCGCGGTCGTAGGAGCAGACGCGGACGAATTGCGCAATCTGTGGCTGCACTTTGTGCCACGAGATGTAGGAATCGCCGAGGCCGGAGTCGAGGATTACCGTGGGAGTTCCCTGTCCCGTGCAGTTGATGTGCATTTTGTAGCCGCCGATGTCGACGAGTTTACCGGGCATGGGATTAAAGCGGCGATCTCGGGCCTCTGAGATGTTTTCATAGAGGAAGCCTGCGGTCGCCAGCAGGATAACAAGAAGAAGCAAACTTCGAATGATGATGCGCAGCCAGTGGCGGGGTGGTGCGGGCGGAGTTGAAGTGTCACTCACCTTTTATCCTGTGCAGGCACTCGCGGACAAGAGTGTCCGCGCCACAAAGTCTATCTTGTCTACATCACCGGCGGCACTGTGATTCCCATCACTGCCAAAGTGCGAATTAGTTCGCGGCGGACGACCGCGACCGTGGCGAGGAGAAATCGTTTTCGCTTCTCATCCGGCTCGCTCAGGATCGGATGCCGATGATAAAACGTGTTGAACAGCTGCCCTAATTGAAAGGCATGCTTGGCAAGGTATGCGGGCTCGGTGGTAGCGATGCATTGATCAATGATGTATGACGTTTTCGAGGCGGCAAGCCAGAGTTCCCAGATTTCGTTGGCGGCTTCGCCGGAGAGGTTGGCGGCGTAGTCAACTTCACTCGCCCATTTACTCTTGATGCCTGTGAAAGATTGTGGTGCAAGTTCCTGCTCGATGACGCTCTGCTCCAGTTCGACGTACGGCTCAAAGTTCACCACCGCAAGTGGAAAGTTATCCGGATCTAGCCCAGCTTTCTTGAAGATGCTTGTGGCCCGGACTACGACGTACTGCGCGTAAGGGCCGGTTTCGCCTTCAAAGCTGAGGGCTTCTTTGAAGTCGAAGGCAATCACCGATTGTTTGGTGAACTTCAGCATGAAGTAGCGCAGCGCGCCAATGGCGATTTGCGTGGCAATGGAGAGGCGTTCGGCATCGGGTAGCTGAGGATGGCGGGAGTCCACCTCGCTCTTGGCAGACGCGATGAGCTGGTCGAGCAGATCATCGGCTTTAACGCCGAAACCTTTGCGTCCGCTGACCTCGATGTAGGAACGTGCCTTGTCTTCTTCGCTGAGCGTGTAGCCAAGTTCGGCGGCGCAACGCGGCGTGAGTGCGACCATCTCATAAGAAAAATGTGTGTAGTGGTCGGCGGCCTCGTTGTAGCCCAGTCCGCGCAGCGCCTCGATGACAGTATTTTGGGCTTCCGACTGGCGGGCGTCGATGACGTTATAGATTTCCGCGACATCTCCGAAGTGAGGATGGGTTTTTTCAGCGTCTTTGTCGTCAGGCGTCGTTGAAATCCAGCAATCGTGTTGGTTGGGATAGCGAAAGAACTTGCGGTAAGCAAAATCGCGTCCGAGCAGGCCGAACTTCCACATGTGATAGGCGATGTCTTTGCCGACGTAGCCGACGGTGCCGTTCGAGCGGACGATTACTTTCTGGTCGTCTTCGGCGATCTTCTCGAGCTCCTCTGTGTTCTCTGTGTCCTCTGTAGTTGAGGCCGTTCCGGCGCGGCGCATAATCCAGCAACCCTTGTTCTTCCCTTCGTTCTCGTAAGTAAGGACACCTGAGTCCTTCAACTTGGCGAAGGCCGCATCCCAGAAATGCAGGTGCAGTATCTCGCTTTCGCGAGGAAGGAAGTCGTACTCAATGTCGAGGCGGTCCATCGTTTCGAGGTGGCGGCGCAGAACGGCGGTCGAGATCAGCTCGGCAATCGCAGCCGTTTCGCTGGTAGCGTCTTCGATGCCGTGCAGCGTTTGGGCGCGGACTTGCAGGTTTTGCTTGTCCTGCGCGTACCACTGCGAGACGCGGGCGTAGAGGTCCCAGCAGTAGTAATCGAAGCGGGGCTGGCGGGCGAGGGTTTCGATTTCAGCGCGGGATTTTTTTTCGATATGCGTGAAACCCACGACAACGTCGGCAACCTGCACGCCGGTGTTGTCGATGTAGTTCTGAATGTCGACTTCCCGGCCCGCGTAACGCAGCAGGCGAACGAATGTGTCGCCGAGAATGGCATTGCGCAGGTGGCCGATGTGGGCGGCCTTGTTGGGATTGATGCTGGTGTGCTCGACCAGAATCTTTCCTGCTGGAATGTCGGCGGGCAACTTCCGGTCGGCGGCCAGGGCAGCGGCCATCCACACGCGATCGACTTTCACATTCAAGTATCCGGGAGGCGCGACCTTTAGTTCGGCAATGCCCTCGATGTCGCCGAGTTCGGCGCGGATGGCCTCGGCAATCTTAAGCGGAGCGGTACGCAGCGGCTTGGCAAAGGGAAAGACCGGAATGGCGAACTCCCCGAGTTCAACTTTCGGAGGCTGCTCAATGACCACAGCAGGCAGAGTTGCGTCCGGGTAACGGCCGCGCAGGAACTTTGCGATTTGCTGGGCTAGACGATGTTCGAGACGACGATACAAGGTTCCCTCTGAGCTGTTTAAGAAGATAGTGATTTTAGCAGAGTGCGCGGTGAACGCTGGTTTGACGCAAGATGCACGCGTTCCCTATGATGAAAAATCAATCGTTAGTCGATGGCTGTTGGCCGTTCGCGGGCTCGTTTGCAACGCTAAACGGCGAGTGTCGGGCCAACAACCAACGACTAGCGACCAACGACGGTTCCTATGCGCATTGCCTACCTTGAGTGTTTTTCCGGCATGAGCGGCGACATGTTTCTGGGTGCGCTCGTGGATGCCGGAGTGCCGGCGCGGGTGCTGGAAGAGACCGTTGCGGCGCTCGGAGTGGAGGCGCGCCTGGAAATTTCCCGGGTAGTGCGGAGCGGGATTTCGGCTACGAAGGTGGATGTTTGCGTGGATGGGGAGAAAGATTTGCCGCGCGAGGAGTATTGGGAGCGGAGAGACGTTGAACACTCTCGCGAGCATTCTCATTCCCACGAGCCTTCCGAGCCTAAGCATGAGCACCATGGGCATTCGCAGTCGCTTGCTGGCGAGGATTCGGGGGTGCCCGCGCCATGCAAGCATTCTCATGGTCGCAGGCTCACCGAGATTCGACAGATTATTTCTGCGGCTTCGATTTCGGAAACCGCGAAGAAGACTGCTATTGCCATCTTCGAAGCGTTGGGACGGGCGGAGGCGAGGATTCACAATACTTCGATTGAGGGCGTGCATTTCCACGAAGTTGGCGCGGTCGATGCGATGGTGGATATCGTCTGCGCGGCCGTAGGGGCTGAGGCCCTGGGTGTGGATGAGATCATCTGTTCTCCCTTGAACGTCGGGGGCGGGACAGTGAGGTGCGCGCACGGGACGCTCCCGGTGCCGGCTCCGGCGACGGTGGAGTTGTTGGCAGACGTTCCGGTGTATTCCTCCGGCTTGCAGGCTGAGTTGGTCACGCCGACGGGGGCAGCAATCGTGAAGACGCTGGGTTCCCGCTTCGCGGCGTTTCCCGAGATGAAGATTGAGAAGTCAGGCTATGGGGCGGGATCGAGAGATTTTCCCGGACATCCAAACGTTGTGCGGTTGACGGTCGGGGAAGCGGCCTCGAATGCTCTGGCCGCGAAGACCACGTCGGAGACGATTACGGTGCTGGAAGCGAATCTCGACGACTTGAATCCACAGGTGTTTGGGTATGTGATGGACCGGTTATTCGAAGAAGGAGCGCTGGATGCATTTGGCGTGCCGGTGCAGATGAAGAAGAATCGTCCGGGGACGCTGCTCACGGTATTGTGCAAGCCCGAAGATGCCGGCAAGCTGATGCAAATAATCTTCACCGAGACGACCACACTGGGCGTGCGGCGGCGCGACGAAATGCGGCAGACCCTGGCGCGGCGCTGGAAGAATGTCGCGACCCGGTGGGGCGAGGTGAGGATCAAGATCGCCAGCATGAACGGGACGGTCACGAATTACGCCCCGGAATATGAAGACTGCCGTCGCATCGCGGCGGAGCATCATGTGCCATTGAAGACGGTGATGGGTGAGGCGGTCGAAGCATACCTGCACTTCCGCACCTAAGCAGGTTCCCTTCGGCAAGCTCAGGGCAGGCCCTCACCGGCTTAGCGCCGGTTCGGAATGACAACTTGTCCGGTGAAGGTAAAGAAAGATAGGCAATGAGTAAGAAGTTCTACATTACGACTCCAATTTACTACGTGAATGCACACCCGCACATCGGGCACGCGTATACGACCATCGCTTGCGACACGATTGCGCGGCGGCAGCGCTTGCTGGGCGCAGAGACGTTTTTTCTAACCGGCACCGACGAGCACGGGCAGAAGATCGAACGGGCGGCGCAAGCGGCGGGAAAAACTCCGCAGCAGTATGCGGATGAGATTTCGGCCGAGTTCCGCCAGTTGTGGAAGCGGATGGGAATCTCGAATGATGACTTTATCCGCACCACAGAAGACCGGCACAAGAAGCGAGTGCAGGAGCTCTTCCGGAAGATTCGCGACAACGGCTACATCTACAAAGGCACCTACACCGGGCAATATTGCGTGTCGGATGAGCTTTATGTGGACGGCGCGCAGCCCGGGGATCCCTGCCCCACCTGCGGGCGCATCACCGAGACCGTGAAGGAGGAAAACTACTTTTTCAAGCTCTCGACGTTTCAGGACAAGCTACTTGCGCTCTATGCGAATCCGGAGTTCATTCGTCCGGAGGCGAGACGCAACGAGGTGATTTCCTTCGTGCGCTCGGGGCTGCGCGATCTCTCGATCAGCCGCTCGACGTTTACCTGGGGCATTCCCGTGCCGGACGATCCCAAGCACGTGATCTATGTGTGGCTGGACGCGCTCGCGAACTACATCACCGCGATCGGCTATGGCTCGTCGCACGCAGGGGCACAGGAGGCGTTCAGGAAATTTTGGCCGGCGGATGTGCAAATGATCGGGAAGGAAATTGTCCGCTTCCATTGCGTGTACTGGCCTGCATTTCTGATGGCGGCGGGTCTGCCGGTGCCGAAGGCGATTGTGGCGCATGGATGGCTGCTGTTTGAAGAAAGCAAGATGTCAAAGTCGCGCGGCAATATCGTGCGTACGGAAACGATTCTCGACGTGCTAGGTGCGGATGCGCTGCGCTATTTCTTGCTGCGGGAAGTGGTGTTCGGGCAAGATGGTTCGTTTTCGTTCGATGCGCTGGTGCAGCGGTACAACTCCGATCTGGCGAATGGGCTGGGAAATCTGGCCAGCCGCACGCTGACCATGATCAACCGCTACTTCAAGGGCGAGGTGCCCTACCCCTCGCATGGGGCGTCGAGAACCGCAGCCGACGATGCCATTGCCGAGGTGGCGCGGAGGACGATACGCGAATTCGGCACGTTGTTCGATCAGTTCCAGTTCTCGCGCGCGCTGGAAGCGGCGTGGGCTCTGGTGGCGGCGGTGGATAAGTACATCGTGGAGAATGAACCATGGGCTCTTGGGGAGAAGCAAGATGAGGACAGCCGCTCGCGCCTGGCGACGGTGCTTTACACCGCGGCGGAAGCGCTGCGAATTGCAACGGCGCTAGCCCATCCGGTGATGCCAGACGCGACTGCAAGAATCTGGATGCAGATGGGATTGGGAGACATCAAGAAACTCACCCTGAGCGAACTGGCTTGGGGACAACTGCCTTTGGGCACGAAACTGGGCGAAGTGCAGCCCGTGTTTCCGCGCGCGGATAAGAGCGCGATTGAAAGGATGCAGAAGATGGAAGAGGAGCACAGGGCTACCCCGGCGGTGGAAGCGGCAGCCGCGGCAACATCGGGGCAGATGAAAACACAGGCGTCCCCGGCTCTGGCTCCCGCAGCGCCCGTTCCGGTTGCAGTTCCGGCGGTGAGCGAAAAGATTTCGATCGACGACTTCGCCAAGATCGAACTGCGCGTGGGCCTGGTGAAAGTCGCGGAGCGAGTACCCAAGGCGGACAAGCTTTTGCGCCTGGAGATTGATATTGGAACTGAAGTGCGCCAGGTGCTGGCTGGGATCGCGGAAGCCTATGCACCGGAGACTTTGATTGGGCGCAAGGTGGTGATCGTCGCCAATCTTGCGCCGCGCAAACTGCGCGGACTCGAGTCCAACGGGATGATCGTGGCGGCCTCGCTCGAAGACGGGAAGCCGGTGCTGGCGGGCTTTTTGGAGGATGTACCGGTGGGAGCGAAGCTTAAGTAGAAGGGGCCGGCCGAGCTTCGCTCTGGCCGGGACAGCCAAGGCGGCTGTCCCCACATGATTCATTATTCATTTCCATGTTCGTAGATTCTCACGCCCATCTCGACGGCAAGCAGTTCGACTCCGATCGCGAGCAGGTGATTGCTCGGGCGCGGGGGGCCGGAGTGCAAACGATCGTTGCCATCGGCAACGGTGACGGCCCGGGCCAGGTGGATTGCGGTATTCGACTGGCAGAGACATATGATTTCATTTACGCAACTCTGGGCATTCATCCCCACGAAGCCAGCCTTGCGAATGAAGCCGCTTATCAGAACATGGAGAAGATCGCCAAGCATCCCAAGGTCATTGCCTGGGGTGAGATTGGATTGGATTATTTCTACGATCATTCGCCCCGCGACTTGCAGAAGCAGGTCTTCACCCGGCAGATGGAGTTGGCGGCTGCCGCGAAGCTGCCCATCGTGATCCACTGCCGTCCATCGGAAGGCAGCGACAATGCATGGGAAGACTGCTTCGATCTGATGCGCAAGCATTGGGCTGCCACGGGGCTCGGAGGAATTCTGCACTGCTTCACGGGAACCTGGCCGCAGGCAGAGCTCGCGCTCGACATGGGGTTCATGATTTCTTTCGCGGGCAACCTGACCTTCCCCAAAGCGCAGCAGATTCGCGACGCGGCGTTCGAAGTTCCCCTGGAGCGTACGCTGATTGAGACGGACTCGCCCTACTTGGCGCCGGTACCGCATCGGGGAAAGCGGAATGAACCGGCATTCGTAAAGGAAACGGCGCAGAAACTGGGCGAACTGCGAGGGTTGACGGCGGACGAAGTCGGTCTGCAGACGACCCGCAATTTCTACAATTTTTTCAAATTGACTGAAACCGCTGAAAGCAAAGTTTCCGCAGGTTAGCCCGCTATCGAAGGCCCTCTTCTGGTAACCTCAAGAGTCAGATTCCATCATTTCAGAAAGAATTGAAATCCGATGCCCGAGAACACTTTTGACATCGTGAGCAAGATCGACCTGCAGGAGGTTTCGAACGCCATCCAGCAGGCGTTGAAGGAGATTCACACCCGCTTCGACCTGAAGGATTCAAAGTCAAATATCGAACTGGAGAAGGACGCGATCGTGCTGCACTCGGCCGACGAATACAAATTGAAGGCGGTGAACGACATCCTGCAGCAGAAACTGGTGAAGCGCGGTGTTTCGTTGAAGGGATTGACCTACGGCGCGGTTGAACCGGCCGCCGCCGGAACGGCAAAGCGCAAAGTCACGATGCAGCAAGGGATCGTCATCGAAAAGGCGAGGGAGATCGTGAAGCTGGTTAAAGATTCGAAGAAGAAGGCGCAGGCTTCGATCCAGGGGGAGCTGGTGCGGATCAGCAGCAAAGACCGCGACACGCTGCAAGAGGTAATCGCAATGTTGCGGCAGCACGATTTCGGAATCGATTTGCAGTTTACGAATTACCGGACGAACTAGACGTCAGACCTCAACTTCGGACCTCGGACGCCAGACTCTGAGGTTTTGAGGGTTGGGGTCTGAGGTCCGAAGCCCGAGGTCAAGGTTCATTGAGCGCAGCGCCCATCATCAACGGGAAAGAGATCTTCGACCTGCTGCACGATGATCTTGCGGCTCTTGAAGGCGAGTTCGGGCAGGATACCGTCTCGGGCGTGCAGGCGATCACCGAGATTGGGGAGTATCTGCGCAACGGAGGCGGTAAGCGAATCCGCCCGGCACTTCTTTTCCTCTCTTCCAAACTTTTCCATTACAAGGGACGCGGAGCGGTGCGATTGGGCGCCGTCGTTGAGATCATTCATACCGCCACGCTGGTGCACGACGACATCATCGACGAGGCCAAGACGCGTCGCGGCCGGCCCGCCGCCAACACGCAGTGGGGCAACTCGAAGTGCGTTCTGGCGGGCGATTGGCTCTACATGCAAGCCTTCAAGGTAGCGGTGCAGGAGCGCAACTTCCGCATTCTCGACACGCTGATTGAGCTGACACAGCAAATGGTCGAGGGCGAGCTCTTGCAGATGGAAAAACTCGGAAAGCTGATTACACTGAACGAGCATTTCGACCTGATCTACCGCAAGACGGCCTGCCTGTTTTCCGTCTGCATGCGGCTGGGAGCAATTCTGGGCGGAGCAACGGCCACGCAAGAAGAGGCTCTGGGCCAATACGGACACGACCTCGGCATGGCCTTCCAGATTGTAGACGATGTGCTCGACCTGACCGCATCGGAGGATGTTTTGGGCAAGCCCGTGGCCAGCGATCTGCGCGAGGGTAAAGTGACGATGGCGGTAATCCACGCGCTCGAGCGTTGCACTCTTGAGGAGCGAGCCAAGATTGAAATCATTCTGCACGACCGCGCGTTCAATGGCGTGACCCATGCGCAGATCATGGAGATCCTGCAGCGCTACGGGTCCCTGCAAGCCGCGATCAATCGTGCCGTACGGTATGCCGAGTCCGCGCGGAAGGCGATCTACACCTTTCCGGATTCCGAGATCAAGCGGGCGCTGCTGTGGGCGCCAGAGTTTGTGGTGGCGCGGGAGAAATAAGTCAACAACTTTCAATCGCAGAGAGCGCTGCAGCCGTTCTCTGAAATCTCCGCGACTAAGCCTTCTTCACCGCGATCCCCATCATTTCGAATCTTCCGTTGCGCAAAAGTGGCGCCGAGCCGAGAAAGGCGCGCGCGGGGAACTCCCCTTGAAAATGTTTCGTGTACTCGTCATTGAAGCGATCCCAAAGCGTCAGATCCGGAGAAAACACTTGCACCCATACCAGATCATCCCAAGTCATTTCGGCTGCGGCTAGGACGGCGGAAAAGCCGTCGAACAGAAGTTTCAATTCCTGGGCGATATCTGACGGGACCACGCCGGTGGCTGGGTCGATGCCGATCCGGCCAGAGATATAGAGCGTATCCCCAACGAGCACGGCATCGCTGAACGGCAGGTTGGCAGGCCGGTTGGCCAAGTTGATAGTGCGGCGCGACTTTTTCATAAAGAGACGTTTGCTGTCATAAGGTATCGATTGCCGTCTTGCATTGGCGTAAGCTAAGCTATCCGCACCAAGTCTTCTGGTAGGTCGCGGCAACGTCTCGGTTGCTCGCAACTACCAAGGTACGTAGGATATCGGAATGTACACCAATCCGTTCGTGACCCGGTTGCGTAGTAAAGACAGCAGGAGGAAGGCCGGGCTTTCTCAACAAACGATAAGGAGAAATTCAATGAAAAAAGTAATGATTTGTCTGTTGGCTGTGACTTTCGCGATGGGCGTGACTGCCTTCGCTCAACCAGAAGGAACAATGTCGCCAACTCAGGCCGATCAGATGGCGCCGAAGGCTCCGCTGATGACCTTGAACGGTAAGATCAAGGCGGACGGTGACAAGTATTCGTTCATCAACGACAAGGACGGCAAGAGCTGGGACGTTATGAACCCAGAGACACTCAAGGGACACGAAGGCCATCACGTGCAACTTAGCGCTCACGTTTACGCCGACAAGAACGCGATCCATGTGATGAGCGTGAAAATGCTGAAGGCTGACGCGATGGGCGGCGGCTCGATGAGTCACTAGGTTGCTGCCGGACACGGGGCGGGCCATCCCGCAATTCTTGCCGGCCAGTTGTCCGTCTGGCAATTGGCCGGCTTGGTTTATCTTGAACCCTTTCCTGCGTTTTCTTATCCAAGAATGTCTATGAATTTGTTTTCGCTGATGGCGCGCCACGGCTACGCCTGGATTTTCGGTTTGTTGCTGGCCGAGGCCATTGGGCTTCCCTTCCCAGCGGCAATCGCGCTGGTGGTGGCGGGGGCGGCAGTGGCAGCGCACACTTTGTGGGGCCCTTATGTTCTGGTGGCAGCTGTGGTGGCTTTGCTGCTGGGAGATACCGTGCAGTTCTGGCTGGGGCGGTACATGGGCTGGTTACTGCTGGGATTCCTGTGCCGCGTGTCGATCAATCCGGAAACCTGCATTCTCCGGTCCGCAGAGTCATTTTACAAGCGCGGCAAAATCACACTCGTGATTGCGAAGTTTATCCCAGGGGTCAACACCATGGCGGCGCCGTTGGCCGGTAGCATGAAGATGCGCTTTTGGCAGTTCTTCCGGCTGGACCTCGCGGGGGCCTTGTTCTACTCCCTGACTTATCTTTTGGTGGGATATCTTTCCCGCGATTTTCTGGCGGCGGTCCTGCGCGGTTTTCACGCGGCCGGACGAGCAATGGAGGCGGTGGTCGTCGCCGCGCTGTTGGTGTATGCGATCTACCGCATAATCCAATACCGTAAGAACAAGATGTATCGTGTGGTGCCGCGCGTGCAGGTGGAAGAACTGGCCCGGCGCCTGGCATCGGAGGATGCAAGCCGGGTGCAGATCGTCGACGTTCGCAGCCACGGCTACTACGACTCTGGAGCAGCGCGCATTAAGAATTCGATCCGCATCGAGCCCAACAATCTTGAAGAGGAGATGAAGAACCTTCTCAAGGACAAGGATATTTATCTTTACTGTACTTGAGCGCGCGAAGCCACCAGCGCCCGTGTGGCGCACCTACTGCGGGAAAAAGGATTCAACACGTTCGTGATCGTCGGCGGATTAACCGCCTGGCGCAAGGCCGGCGAGCCGCTGGAGTCTGTGCCCCAGAACGATCTGGTGAAATTGCCCACATTTTCTTAGCTCCTCGTCGTCGCTGTTTGTTCGACGTTGGCCGTTTCTCACTTCCACGCTACGATAGCGTTAATCCTTCTATACTGCCCTGAATGGCTTCGCGTAGGGAGATCGAGATCAAATTTCGTGTTGCGGATGTGCGGGCACTCGCACGCAAGCTGCGCGGGGCGGGGTTTCGCATGATCACTCCGCGGACTCACGAGTTGAATACGCTCTACGACTTGCCCGGAGAAGTACTGCGCGCGCGCAAGGAGTTGCTGCGCATCCGCAAGTACGGCTCGGAGTGGACGCTGACGCACAAAGCGAAGGGGAAAATTGGGCGGCACAGTAGCCGAGTTGAGACGGAAACTGGCGTCGCGGATGGGAGAAAAATGGATTTGATCTTGCGCGCATTGGGATATGCACCGTCGTTCCACTACGAAAAATTCCGCGCCGAGTGGACGGATGGGAAAGGTCAGGTCGTGGTAGACGAGACCCCCATCGGAGATTTCTGCGAGATCGAGGGTACGCCGCGATGGATTGATGCTACGGCAAAAAAGCTTGGGGTGACTGAGGCGGAGTACATCACGAAGAATTACGCAGGATTGTTTCTGGATTGGAAGGACAGCACTAAGAGCCGGGCAGAAGAGATGACATTTAAAGCCGTAGCGACTCAAGAGAGGTCAGACTGACGGGGTAGGATGCGCCTCGCTGCGCTTGGCTGGACGGGCGAAGGCGCCCGTCCCCACACGGTTCTTTGCGGCTTACGCCCCGTGACACTTCTTGAATTTCTTACCGGAACCGCAAGGGCAAGGATCGTTGCGGCCCACTTTTTCCTGCCCGCGAACGACCTGTTGCACCGGCTGAACGTCTCCGGCGCCCGCCATGCGAGCCTGTTCCAGTTCGCGACGCTTGCGGCGCATGAAGGCTTCTTCCAGGTCATCGGCTGAAGTTGCGACGAGGCGCGGCGGACGATGTCCGTTTCCGCCAGTTCCCTGTTGCGATGGCACTCCAGGTTCCGGTCCGCTGCCCGTGGGCTGGTCTCCTTGCCGACCGGCAGGGCCTGCGTCCGGCGGGCGCTCAATAATTTGCATCAGGTAGAGATAGCGGGCCGTATCTTCCTGGAAGCGCTGCAGCATGGCCTCGAACATCTCAAACGATTCCTTCTTGTACTCGACCAGCGGGTCGTGCTGGCCGTAGCCGCGCAGGCCGATGCCCTCCTTGAGGTGATCCATGCTGAGGAGGTGGTCCTTCCACTGCTGGTCGATCACGCTAAGCATGATCATGCGTTCGTGATGACGCATGGCCTCAGGGCCGATCAGCTTTTCTTTCGCGTCGTAACGCTCCTTCAGCTTCTCAAAGATGGCATCGCCGAGCTCCTGCCGGTTCGAGGCTTCGGGCTTCACGCCTTCCGCAATGAAATCCACGCCGAAGTGGGTGAAGACTGCGTCTTTCAGAGCCTTGATGTTCCAGTCGGCGGCGTGGCCTTTAGGCGGGCAATATTCTTCCATCAGGTCGCCGAGAATAGCTGAAACGTAGTCCTCGAGGATCAGATCCTTCTGGTCCAGGCCTTCGAGCAGGCGGCGGCGCAGGCCGTACACGGCCTCGCGCTGCTTGTTCATCACGTCGTCGTATTCCAGCAGATGTTTGCGGGATTCGAAGTGCTGACCTTCAACTGCCTTCTGCGCCGTTTCGATGCGGCGGCTCATGAGCTTGGATTCGATCGGAATTCCTTCTTCCATCCCCAGACGCTCAAGCATCTTCGAAATCCACTCTTTCGCGAAGATGCGCATGAGGTCATCTTCTAGCGCGAGGTAGAAGCGCGAGGAGCCGGGATCGCCCTGGCGACCCGCGCGTCCGCGGAGCTGATTGTCGATGCGGCGGGACTCGTGGCGTTCGGTGCCGAGAATGTGCAGGCCGCCGACGGCGGTGACTTCATCGTGTTCTTTGTCGGTCTGCGCCTTGTAACGGTTGAGGGCCTCCGTCCATTTTTCTGTCGGAACGGTGTACTCGTTGCCGTTGTAATAGAAGACCGAAATCGTGCCGTCTTCCTGCGGACCTTCGATCTTTCCCTGGGCCACGCGTAGTTGCTGGGCGATTCCCTTCTTCACCAACTCCTGCTTGGCCATGAATTCGGGGTTGCCGCCCAGCAAAATGTCGGTGCCACGGCCGGCCATGTTGGTGGCGATGGTGACCATACCTTTGCGGCCGGCCTGGGCGACGAATTCGGCTTCGCGCTCGTGGAACTTGGCATTCAGCACAACGTGCTGCTTGAGCCCTTTCTTCTTCAGCAGCTCGGAGAGGCGCTCGGACTTTTCGACCGAGGTGGTGCCCACCAGCACAGGCTGGCCTGTCTCGGTCAACTTTTGAATCTCGTCCGCGACCGCGAAGTATTTCTCTTTCTCCGTGCGAAAAACGACGTCGGGATTCTCCAGCCGCAGCATCTGCTTGTTGGTGGGAATGACCGTCACTTCCAGTTTGTAGATCTTGTCGAACTCGGCCGCTTCCGTTTCCGCCGTGCCCGTCATGCCGGAGAGCTTCTTGAACATGCGGAAATAATTCTGGAAGGTGATGGTCGCAAGGGTCTGGTTTTCGCGCTCAATCTTGACGCCTTCCTTGGCTTCGATGGCCTGATGCAAGCCGTCGGACCAGCGGCGGCCAGGCATCATGCGTCCGGTAAATTCGTCGACGATGATGACTTCCCCGTCTTTAATCACGTACTCAACGTCGCGGCGATACAGAGCATGCGCTTTGACCGCGGTCTCGACGTGATGCTTGAGCGGCCAGTTCTCCGGGTCGGCAATATTGCCGATGCCAAGCAGTTGTTCGACCTTCACCCAGCCTTCGTCGGTGACCGTGATATTGCGGTGCTTTTCGTCAACCACAAAATCGCCGGTAAGCTGTGCAGGCTCGCCGGGGGCTACATCAAGCTCCTCGCCTTTTTCGAGCTTGGGAATAATCCGGTTCACGCGGTAATACTTGTCGGTGGATTCCTCGCTCGCGCCAGAGATGATCAACGGCGTGCGGGCTTCATCGATGAGAATGGAATCAACCTCATCGACGATGGCAAAATTGTGGCCGCGCTGCACGCAATCTTTGAGATCAAACTTCATATTGTCGCGCAGATAGTCGAAGCCGAACTCGTTGTTGGTGCCGTAAGTGACGTCGGCGGCGTAAGCGGCACGGCGTTGCTCGTCGTCGAGGTCGTGAACGATCACGCCCACCGTGAGGCCCAGAAAACGATAGAGCTTGCCCATCCATTCGGAGTCGCGCTTGGCCAGGTAGTCGTTGACCGTAACTACATGCACGCCCCGTCCACTGAGGGCGTTGAGATAGACCGGGAGCGTAGCGACCAGGGTTTTGCCTTCGCCCGTCTTCATTTCGGAGATCATGCCCTTGTGCTGCACCATGCCACCGATCAACTGCACGTCGAAATGGCGCATGTTGAGCACGCGGCGTCCTGCCTCGCGCACCACGGCGAACGCTTCAACAAGCATCTCGTCCAGGACTTCCTGCAGAGCTTCGTATTGCTGTTTCTCGAATTGCTTCGCGTGGTCGGTATCGGCTTCAGTTTCAGTCTCGGAGACCGATGTCGTACCGGCGGTGAGACTACTCAGCCGCTCCTGAATTCGCTGGCGGAACTCATCTGTCTTGGCGCGCAACTCCGCGTCTGTGAGCTTTTGCATCTGCGGCTCAAGGGCATTGATTGCCTCGACCTTCGGCATCATGCTCTTGATAACCCGCTCGTTTTTGGTCCCAAAGACCTTGCCAATCAGTGTGTTAATCAAACTATGAAATCCTTCAGAGGGCGGCAACGGCCCCAGCGTATCTCTTTTAGCCTAGCATATTGGATGCAAGACAAGGGACAGCAGTAGCAAGAGGAACCAGGCGGATATCGCGCAGGCGTCTCGGCGATCATCGCGCTTTTCGTGTATATTCCCCACGACCCATGCCCACTTTCTACGACCGTTTTGTCGAGTGCGCCGAGCGCTGGCCAGACAACGTCGCACTGGAAATACAGCGCCACGATCATGTCGAGAGTTGCACGTACGCCGAACTCCGCCGGATGGCGGAATCCGTCGGACGATGGCTCACCGAAAATGGATTCGCTCGCGGATCGCGGCTGGCTATCGTTGCGGATAACCATCCTCGGTGGGTGGCGGCGTATCTGGGAGTCATCGCATCGGGATGTACGGTGGTCCCGCTCGATACTGCGCTACACGCCGACCAACTGACCAAGCTGCTGAAGGATAGCGGCGCCTCTGCCCTGTTCTGCGATGCGAAGCACGCGCAGGTGGCGCGGGAGGCGGTTGCGAACCTCAACATTGGCCTCGTGCTTATGGACCCGGACCGTATGACCCAACACACCATCCATGAACGCTGGCTGGGCAACCTGCCCGCGATTTTCGACGGTGGACGGGGAAAATTCCAGCCTGCACCGTCGACAGCAGACGACCTCGCTTCCTTGCTCTACACCTCCGGAACCACTGCCGACCCCAAGGGCGTGATGCTTACGCACGCCAACTTTCTGGGTGAGGTGGAAGCGGTGTTCAACTGGGTCGATCTCGGACCCTCGGACGCGTTGCTCGGCGTGCTGCCCATGTTTCATGTGCTGGCACAAATGGCAAATCTGCTTCTGCCACTGGTAACGGGCTCGCGCGTGGTGTATCTGGAAACTCTGAACACGACCGAGCTATTACGGGCTCTGCAAGAAAGGAATATCACGGCCTTCGCCGTAGTGCCGCAATTCTTTTATCTGATTCACGAGCGCATCTTCCAGGAGGCCGCTAAACGCGGAGCACTGACGCAGAAGTTGTTTAAGAGTCTCATGGGCTTCAATCGCGGTCTGCGCAAGGCCGGGATCAATGCTGGTCGAATTCTGTTTGGCAAAGTCCACCAAACGCTCGGCAAGAAGATGCGTTATCTGGTCACGGGAGGGTCGCGCTTCGATCCGGAAATTGCCCGCGACTTCCACGCGCTGGGCATCGACGTTTTGCAAGCCTATGGGCTGACGGAAACCACCGCGGCTGTGTTTGCGAATTCGCCGGCGAACAACGTGATCGGATCGGTGGGCAAGGCAATGAGGGGCGTCGAGGGCAAGATCGTCGATGCGAAAAACGACCCGCAACCACAGGAAGATGGCGGACCCGGAACCGGCGAAATCGCCCTACGCGGCGCTGTGGTGATGAAGGGCTACTGGAACCGTCCCGACGCAACTGCCGCGGTGCTGCGCGATGGATGGTTCTACACCGGCGATCTCGGTTACTTTGACACCGACGGAAACCTGTTCCTCACCGGCCGCAAGAAAGAATTGATCGTGCTCAGCAACGGGAAGAATATTTATCCCGAGGAGGTTGAGGCACACTACCTGAAATCGCCCTACATCAAAGAACTGGCAGTGCTGGGATTGGAAGGCAAACCCGGGCAAGGTGGCGACCGCTTGCACGCTGTGATCGTGCCTGACTTTGATGCTCTGCGCCAGAAAAAGATTGTCAACGCGAAGGAGGTGATCCGGTTCGATATCGAGAGCCTCTCGCAGCAGATCGCCTCCACCAAGCGCATCGGCAGCTATGAAATCTGGCAGCAGGATTTGCCGCGCACCACAACACGCAAGATCAAGCGCTTCGAAGTCGAGAAGCGAGTTAAAGAGAATCAGGCGCGGAAGCTTGCGGACAATTCTGACTTGCCCGCTGAACGGCCGCTCACCGCTGACGAGACGGCATGGCTCGATCAGCCGGACGTGCGGCAGGCGTTGAAGATTGTGCGCGAGGCAGCCCGCTCAGCTCCGCCCAACTTGAGCCCCACTCACAATCTGGAACTTGATCTGGGGCTCGACTCCATGCAGCGCGTCGAATTGCTCAGCCAGCTCGAAGAACAATTGGGAGGGAACGTCGAGGAGTCGCAACTTGCCGAAATTTATACGGTGCGCGATCTAGTCGACGCCGTGCTGCAAAGCGCGGCCAGCGGGGCGGGCGGTCCCGGCACGCGCACCACCTTCGCCGGCTGGAAAGCGAT
>Ga0182018_10000938_pt1 | contig 35719 bp, 21 predicted proteins | sample 812P2MmetaG_FD_120490 | JGI IMG/M metagenome (GOLD analysis project Ga0182018, IMG submission 120490) | Permafrost microbial communities from Stordalen Mire, Sweden - 812P2M metaG | ecosystem: Environmental > Terrestrial > Soil > Wetlands > Permafrost | place: Sweden: Stordalen | collected...
AAAGCCGCCGCCGGAGAAGCCGCCACCGCCGAAGCCTGAGCCGCCAGCGAAACCTCCGCCGGAACTGCGGGGGCCGGACGCAAACGAAGACGCGGCTGACATTGACATGAAATTCAGATCGTTGACGAGCAAATATGGGTAGTAGCCCGTTGCGTAGGACCCTTGATACCACTGCGGCGGCTGCATGGCGATGCCCGAAAACGCTTTTGCCCAATTGCTTTCGACATGCAAAGCCATCGCGTAGGGCAGAAACTTCTCAAACATTTCCGGCGTTTTCACGATGCGTGCGATCTGGTCGCTCTCGGTGTGCCGCAGAAAATCCTCGAAGCCGAGAACCTTCTCGTACGCACGCGCGCCGGTGATCGTGCGTGCGGGCATAAACCAGCCGAAGCCAACGATGATTGCGGCCGTGGCCACGCCGCTCACGATCGCGCTTGGGCCGGTGACGTCGCTCAATAGCCTCGCACCAAAGACTGCAACGAAAATGCCAACCAAAATTCCACCGACTACAAATCCGTTGCGAATCACGTCGGGGCGATGCAGGTAATAGCCGTCGCCGATTAGCGCCGCGAAAATTTTCTCTCGGATCACCGGCAAATTGACGTAAAAGCTATTCCGCAATTCGGAGAGCTTCACGGAATCCCTCTGCCCGCCATCGAACAGCCCAGTTAGCATCTCTACCTCATGAGGCCGCACGTCTGTCCACGAAGTCGCGGGTTTTTTCATTTGGAAGATGTAGTCCTTATGGTGCATCAGGCCGAGCATCTGGCTCTCTTCGCTCTGCTGGATGGTCAAGTAGCCTTTCACCGCGAGGTCCACAAGCGTTGCCGTGATGTCCCGCATGGCGGCTGCATTATCCACGAGAGTGCCGGCTTCGCCGGGCGTCAGCTTGTCCGGCGGTTCGTACTGCACGGCGATCGGTTGGCGGCGCGGGTCGCGTCCGAACGACCACCACAGCCAAAACATCACGGCGAATGCAATTACCGGGACGAAGAGAATCAGATTGCTGCGTAGAAACAAAATCGTCTTATCGAAGGCGGTGGGTTCGTGGACGAAGCCTTTGTCCCAACCGACGACGACCGTCAGACCCTGGTGAAAGCCCAGCGAGTGTTTGGATTCGATGATGACCTTGTTTCCGGAGGTGCTGATGCTCGCGTCCTGTGCCGTGGATCCGTAGGAGCCGGTGAAGGCCAGAGAATGAATTCCTGTTGTGCCGGCAGGCAGATCAATTTCGGCGCTCACCTCGGGCAGCGGCTCATCCCAGCGATCGCCGGTGATGTTCCAGTAGAGTTCGTCGTGATCCGCGAAAAATCGGAGGCCGTCAAGGACGCGATAGTGAAGGATTACGGTTCGCGTGGCGTCGACAGCGTCCGGCACGTAGACCTTGAATTGCTTGTAATCCCCTTGGCGGCTCACTTCGCATTTCAGTCGCGTGCCGGTGTCATCGGTGGCGACGATTTGGTCGAGCATAAGCGAGTAATTGAATCCCTGCGCGGTGGTGTAGTTGATGGGGATGGTGCGGTAGATTCCATGCCATTCGCCGGTGAAGTGAACGAGGATCGTTTCGGAAACGTCGAGCGTTCCGTTGGCATTGACGGTGACGACGGCATCAAATTTCTGAATCGCGAGCTCGCGCGCGAACGCGGGAAGCGCCGCGATGCACGCAATTCCGAGCGTGAGCAACAGCAGAGCGGTTCCGCGACGCAGAATTTTCATGGCGGCTTGTTAATCCCGATACGGAATTATTGCGCGGCCCCTGTGCCGAAGCTTACTTTCGGGACTTCGCGTTCCGCCGGAGCTGTAATTTCGAAGAATTCGCGCGGCTTGAAGTTGAACATGCCCGCGATGATGTTCGTCGGGAATTGCTGGATTTTCGTGTTCAAGTCGCGAACCACGGCGTTGTAATAGCGGCGCGCGTTCTGGACGGTGTCTTCTATCTGATTGAGCGTTTGTTGTAGCTGATTAAAGCTTTCGACCGCGCGCAATTGAGGATAGGCTTCGGCGAGCGCGAACACCTGGCGCAACGCCTGAGTGAGCACGCCTTCCGTCTCTGCCTTGGCGGCCGGGCCCTGGGAACTCATGGCGCTATTTCGCGCGGCGACAACGCCCTCGAGCGTATCTTTTTCGTGCCCCGCGTAACCCTTCACCGTTTCCACGAGGTTGGGAATCAGGTCGTAGCGGCGCTTCAGTTGAACGTCAATGTCGGCCCACGCGTTGTCCGCCTGCACGCGCAGTCCGACCAGGCTGTTGTACATACCGACGACGATGAAGACGAGAAAAACGACAACCGCAAGCGCTGCGTAAATCATGACTTCCTCCGCTGGGTCAGTTGGACGGGCAAACCGATGCACGAACTGTCGCGGCCAAGAATACGTTTTGTGGCGTGAAGTGTAAAGCTCCGGGGGGTCTACGCAGCAGTAGAGTTTGGATGCGATCGGCGCAGGCAGAAAAAGCAAAGGCTGCCCGGCTGAAGCCGGGCGCTACAAGTGCCGGATGTGCGCACATGCCGATTGCCGCGATTCGAGATTGTTTAGCGGAAATGTAAGTGCGTGCTCAGATGGCGCTGGAGAGTTACTACTAGGACGCCGTGAATGAATACGTAGGACCGCTTATGAGTGGGCGTTTTGAGTTAGGCTGCAACTCTCTAACAACGCTCCTCGTGTGCGCCGCGGGGACGCTAGCCCTACAAAATGCTATTCAAAACGCTCAGCGCGGCAGTGTTTGGAATCGATGCCTATCCCGTCGAAGTGGAAGTCGACATCGGCGCGGGGAAGATGGGCGATTTCAACGTGGTCGGCTTGCCTGACATCGCCGTCAAGGAAAGCCGCGAGCGGATTAAGTCCGCGCTGAAGAATTGTGGCTTTGATTTTCCGTCGCCTCAAAGCGTCACCGTAAATCTCGCGCCCGCCGATATTCGCAAGGAAGGCTCGGCATTCGATCTGCCCATGGCGCTGGGCCTTTTGGGCTGCCAGGGCTTATTCCACGGCAAGGTTCCCGACTCGCACGTATTTCTCGGGGAACTATCGCTCGACGGCAGCGTGCGGTCCGTTCGCGGCGCGCTCTCCGCGGCGATCGCGGCCAGGCAGCGCGGAGTGCGATGCGTCGTTGTGCCCGAGATGAATGCGCGGGAAGCCGCGGTGGTCGAGGGCATAGATGTGTTCGCGGTGAAATCGCTCATCGAGGCGGCCGACCTCGTCAATGCGCCGGAATCTTTCAAGCCAATCCGCGTGGACACGGCGCAGATGCTCGCCGAATCGGCGGGATACTCTGTGGATATGCGCGATGTCCGCGGGCAGATGGCGGCGAAGCGCGCCGTGGAGATTGCGTGCGCGCGGAGCCACAACATCCTGCTGATCGGCCCGCCGGGCGCGGGCAAGACGATGCTTGCAAAGCGCATTCCAACGATCCTGCCGTCGATGTCGCTCGACGAGGCCATTGAGACGACGCGCATCCACAGCGTCGCGGGCGTTCTCGATAGTTCGCGAGGGCTGGTGGGAGCGAGGCCCTTCCGCTCGCCGCACCACACGATCAGCGACGCGGGGCTCATCGGCGGCGGCGCGGTGCCGCGGCCCGGCGAAGTTTCGCTCGGGCATAACGGCGTGCTCTTCCTCGACGAGCTTCCCGAGTTCCAGCGCAACGTTCTCGAGGTGATGCGGCAGCCGCTCGAGGATGGTCAAGTGACGATTTCGCGCGCCGCTCTCTCCGTCTGTTTCCCTTCGCGCTTTATGCTCGCCGCAGCGATGAATCCGTGCCCGTGCGGATTCTTCGGCGATCCGACGCGAGAGTGCCACTGCACTCCGATGCAGATCCAACGGTACGTCTCGAAAATTTCCGGGCCGCTGCTCGACCGCATTGATATCCACATCGAAGTTCCCGCCGTGAAATACAAGGAACTTCGAGGGAATGGGCACGTGGAGCCATCCGAGGCCGTGAGAGAGCGCGTGATTCGCGCGCGCGAAATCCAGCTACGACGCTATGCCGGCGAAAAAGGCGTGTACGCCAACTCGCAAATGCCGCCGAAGCTCATTCGGAAGCATTGCGAGATAGGAGCGGAGGGGGAAAAGCCGCTAGAGAACGCGATTCAACGGCTTGGGCTATCGGCGCGCGCCCACGACCGCATCCTGAAAGTTGCGCGCACGATTGCCGATCTCGATTCCGCCGAAGATATCGCGCCGCGGCACATCGGAGAAGCGATTCAATACCGGACGCTCGACCGCACGTATTGGGCTTGAGAAGACAGAAATAGATTTGAAGGCTGAGCGATTACTGGCGGACTAGAATATTTTTGACGCGGGGAAGGGAATTCTCGCGCTCAAGCTAGCAGTGAGACTAGACCTTCATGTAAGCCAGAGAGCCGCCCGGAACGCGATAAATCTTTTTTCCCTGGCGAGCGAGTTCATGAAGCCATCGGGAGACTCCGTTAAATCCCATTTTCCCGTAATCATGCCAGGCGATGACTGACCCAGGTTTGCAGCAGTCGAAAGCACGAAGGGTATCGTTACGGACGTATCCGTAGCTATGCGCGCCGTCAATAAAGAAAAGGTCAACCTTGCCCGCGAATTGCGAAAAATCAAATGTGGCCGTATCGCCGTAGAGACAATGAATTCTGGCGGCTTCTGGCGTTCCCACAAATTCCATTTGGGCCGTACGAGCGTGCTCCGCGATGTGTTGCGTGTCCATCGCAGTGACGGATAGTGAGGGGGACACAGAAGCAGGCAGGTCCAGTGTGTAAAGTTCCGCCCCCGGGGCATTGCCTGCCCAGTGCAGAGCACCGGAACCGTGGTACGTGCCAATTTCGAAAATGATTTTTGGCTTTAGAATCTGGCACAGCATGCACATGGAAACCAGGTCGGTAGCGTATGAAGCTACCGGCCGGAACCAGTCTTCGGATGCTTTGCCGTAAAAGGTCACCGAGGCTTGTTCGGCTCCCAAGGCTTCCCAGACGGGTTTCTGCGGCAGCCCGCCATTAGGAAACAGCGAGTGATACAAAAACCTGCATTCGGTGGCGTAATTGGCGACCATTCGGGGGTGGTTCAAGGACCCGAGGGATTCGAGGTTTGCGCCAAGAACCAGGTTGCGAATTACGATCGCTATTTCGCGCGCTTTCATTCTTTTGCTTCCGAATTCACTAACGATTTGAATGTTACAACGAGAGCCGATCGGCAGGCGATCATAGCGACACCTGTGTTAGCAAAACGCACCCCCCAGTTGCGGCGAACCAAAAAGGCGAGTGGCAGAATCGCAAGCCATCATAGCGCCGAAAATGATTTGGCCGAGTATTTGTGCGGCGAGATCGAGAAAGGTCTCTCCATCCCGCCGGACACATTTACCCGGCCAAGTCGGTCGCATGCTGACTCGTTTTTCGAGTTCAGCTAATCCTGACTACTGGACGACGAGCGTGACAGAAACGTTGTGAGACGTGCTGCCGCCGCCAGCCGCGGTTACCGTGATCGTGCTCGTTCCCGCAGGAGTGACGTTCTTATTCCCTCCGGGGTTGCTGGCGCAGGCAGACATCGCGCCCATCACCACCAGCATCGCGCTCGCAATCAAAAGACCCTTGCAGAGTTGACGCTTCCTCTTCATGTCGCCGCCGAGCAGCATCATGCCAAGAAGCGACATGAGTGCAGCGGAAGTCCCCAACGCATAGGCCGGCGTGTTGCCGGGTCCGCCGTGAGAAGCGGGCACGCTGATGATGGCACTGTTTGGTCCCATCGTTGTGATGGTGAGCGTGGTGGTGACCGTTTGTGCATCGGGCGTTACCGGGTTGGTGCTGAAGCTGCAGCTTGAGAAAGCCGGCAATCCGGTGCAGCTGAAGTTGATCGGGCTTGTGTACGAACCATCCGGCGTAATCGTGAACGTGTAGGTTGCCGTCCGGCCGGGCGTGATCGTCGCGGAAGTCGGACTTGCCGTGACAGAGAAGTCCGCGGGGTTGATCGTCTCAGAGACAGCCAGAGATGTGCTGCCGACGTCGAGCGTGTCGCCGCCATACACGGCCGTGATCGAATGCGAACCGACGCTGAGTGAAGTTGTGATGAACGTCGCGGTGCCCGAGCCATTCAGCGTGTTCGTGCCGAGCGCCGTGGTGCCGTCCTTGAACGTGACTGTACCGGTCGGCGTGCCTGAGACGAGACCCTTCACGACCGCTGTGAATGTAACGGATCCTCCGGAGAACGCCGGATTCGTGCTGGATGTCAGCGCGGTGGTCGTGTTCTGTTGCACCACCTGCGTCAACACGGCCGAGGTGCTCGGAAGATTGTTCGCATCTCCGCCGTATGCCGCGGTGATCATGTGCGAGCCGACGGCCAAGGTTGCCGTCGAGAACGTCGCGACGCCGGAGCCATTGAGCGTGCCGGTGCCGAGCGTGGTGCCTCCATCCTTAAATGTGACCGTGCCCGTCGGCGTGCCCGAACTGCCCGTGACGGTCGCAGTGAACGTCACCGGCGCGCCGGAGAGCGACGGATTCGCGCTCGAGGTCAACGTGGTGGTTGAGGACTCCTGAATCGTCTCGGTCAGGACCGCTGAAGTGCTCGGAGAGTTATTCGCGTCGCCGCCGTAGACAGCCGTGATCGAATGCGCGCCGACAGCGAGCGAGCTGGTTGTGAACGTTGCCACGCCCGAGCCGTTTAGTGTGCCCGTGCCGATCGTCGTCGTGCCGTCTTTAAACGTCACGGTGCCGGTGGGTGTTCCGGAACCGGCCGTGACCGTCGCCGTGAAAGTAACCGGTGAGCCGAACGTCGCCGGGTTCGCACTGGAAGTCAGAGTCGTGGTCGTAGTCTGTATCACGGTCTGCGTCAAGACGGCTGACGTGCTCGTGATGTCAAGCGTCGCGCCGCCGTAGACCGCGGTGATCGAGTGTGCGCCCGGAGTCAGACTCACGGTTGCGAATGTCGCAACACCAGAGCCATTCAAAGTGCCGGTGCCAATTGTCGTCGCGCCGTCCTTGAACGTGACCGTTCCGGTAGGCGTGGGCGCTCCATTGACCGTACCGGCAACCGTCGCGGTGAATGTGACTGAGACTCCCGCCGTGGACGGATTCAAACTCGACGTTAACGTAGTGGTCGTATTCTGCTGAACCGTCTGCGTAAGAGCCGTCGAGGTGCTGCCGGTGTTATTTCCGTCGCCGCCATAGACTGCGGTGATCGAATGTTGGGCAACGGTGAGAGTTGTAGTTGCGAACGTGGCGACGCCGGAGCCGTTTAACGTGCCGGAGCCGATGGTCGTCGCGCCGTCCTTGAACGTTACCGTCCCTGTTGGCGTCACCGAGCCCGAAGACAGCACGGTCGCCGTGAACGTGACCGACTGGCCGGAAAGCGAGGGGTTGACGCTGGAGGCCAGCGTGGTGCTCGTGCCGGTCTGATTGACTGTTTGGGTCAAGACGGCCGAGGTGCTCGTCGCATTGTTGGTATCGCCGCCATAAACCGCGGTGATGGAATGCGCACCGGCAGTCAACGTGGCCGTCGAGAACGTCGCCACACCTGCGGCAAGCGTCCCGGTGCCAAGCGTTGTGGCGCCATCCTTGAACGTTACCGTTCCGGTGGGAGTGCCTACGCCCGGCGCGACTACGCTCACGGTCGCCGTAAATGTGACTGACTGGCCGAAGAGCGACGGATTCACGCTGGATATAAGCGTCGTGGTGGTCGAATCCTGACCGACGATTTGAGACACAGCGGTTGAAGTGCTCGTGCTGTCATTCGTATCGCCGCCGTAGACCGCAGTGATCGAATGCGTGCCGATTGCGAGCGTTGATGTCGTAAACGTTGTGACACCCGCAGAGAGAGTGCCCGTGCCGATCGTCGTAGTGCCGTCCTTGAACGTAACCGTACCGGTGGGCGTCCCTACGCCAGGAGCGACTACGGCGACGGTTGCCGTGAACGTTACCGACTGGCCGAAGGCTGATGGGTTAACGCTCGATGTGAGCGCCGTGGTTGTCGAATTCAGATTCACAACTTGTGACAGGACGGTTGACGTGCTGGTGACGTCGTTCGTACTGCCGCCATATACCGCAGTGATCGGGTGCGTGCCAACGGCCAGCGTTGAAGTCGAGAGAGTTGCGACACCCGAGCCATTGAGTGTTCCTGTACCGACGGAGGTGGCGCCATCCTTAAACGTGACTGTGCCGGTGGGCGTGCCCGCGCCCGGCGCAACAACCGCCACCGTCGCGGTGAACGTCACCGACTGCCCGAACGCCGACGGGTTCACGCTGGAGATGAGCGTCGTCGTCGTTGAATCTTGATTCACGACTTGCGACACCACCGAAGACGTGCTTGTCGTGTCGTTCGTATCGCCGACATAGACCGCGGTGATGGAATGCGTGCCAACCGTGAGAGTTGCAGTCGAGAACGTCGCCACACCTGCAGCAAGCGTGCCCGAGCCAATCGTCGTGGCGCCGTCCTTGAAGTTCACGGTACCGCCAGGTGTACCCGCGCCCGGCGCAACAACTGCCACCGTCGCGGTGAACGTCACCGACTGCCCGAAGACGGACGGATTCATGCTCGAGATCAGCGTCGTCGTGGTCGAATCCTGATTCACGACTTGCGAGAGCACTGAAGACGTGCTTGTCGAGTCATTCGTATCGCCTACATAGACCGCAGTGATGGAATGCGTGGCAACCGTGAGAGTGGCGGTCGAGAACGTTGCCACACCAGCGGCAAGCGTGCCCGAGCCAATCGTCGTGGCCCCATCCTTGAAGTTCACGGTGCCGCCAGGCGTACCCGCGCCGGGAGCAACAACCGCCACCGTCGCGGCGAACGTCACCGACTGCCCGAAGACGGACGGATTCACGCTCGAGATCAGCGTCGTCGTGGTCGAATCCTGATTTACGACTTGCGAGACGGTGTTCGAGACGCTCGTGGCGTTGTTCGCATCGCCGCTGTAGGCTCCGGTGATCGAATGCGTGCCGATTGCGAGCGTTGATGTCGTGAACGTTGTGACACCCGCAGAGAGAGTGCCCGTGCCGATGGTCGTCGCGCCATCCTTGAACGTAACCGAGCCGGTGGGCGTGCCGTTCCCTGTCACAGTCGCTGTAAATGTGACCGACTGGCCGAAGAGAGACGGATTCACACTGGAGCCCAGCACCGTGGTCGATGTGTTTGAATTCACAACCTGTACGAGGACGCTCGACGTGCTGCCGCTGTCATTTGCATCACCGGCGTACACGGCGGTGATCGCATGATCGCCGACGGTCAAAGGGGCCGTCGTCGCGAAAGTCGCAGTGGCGGTGTTGCCAGAGCCGCTCAGCGTTCCCGTGCCGATGGACGTTCCTGAATCTTCAAAGGTCACTAATCCAGTCGGGGTAATCGAACCGCCCGTCGCGGTGACCGTCGCAGTAAACGTGACGGACGTGCCAGGGGTTGACGGATTGAGGCTGGATATTACTCCGGTTGTGGTGGTTTGCAGCACCTGCTGCGTAAGCGCAGCCGAAGCGCTGCTGGCATTGTTTGCATCGCCGCCATACACGGCAGTGATGGAATGCGAACCCGTGGTCAAAGAAGAAGTTGCGAATGTCGCAACGCCTGGGTTTCCCGTGAGCGGGCCCGTGCCAAGGGTCGTGACACCGTCGAAGAACGTGACGGTTCCCGTGGGCGTTGAAGTGCCGGGTGAGACGTCAGTCACAGTCGCTGTGAATGTGACACTTTGGCCCGGCGCCGAGGGATTCACGCTCGAGCCAAGTGTGTTGGTAGTTGTTGAATCAACTACGAAGAAAACGTAAGCGGCGATATTGCCGATGATCGGCTGGTCCGTGCTTTCGCCGTCTGGTTCCTGCTGGTCCGTCGCGTAGGCGAATAGAACGTGGACGCCCGGCGTAACCGGCACGGCCGCGCTGGTATACGAGTTGCCGCTCCCGGACGCCAAAGTCCATTGGCCAACCCACGTGTCGAGTTGATAGTAGACCCCCTGAACGGCCGGCGATGTCGGCGCAAACGACGGCGTGACAGTGAAAGTGAACGTTGGCGAGCCGCTATAGACAAACGTGGTGTTGTTCGTGAGTCCCGTGATCGCGGTTGTCAGCGGAATGGCATTGACGTTTTCTTCCGCGATGACCGTCACGTTTTCAGTGACGTTATTGGTGACGTAAACAGTGTTAGTCGCCGGGTTCACAACGGGGAACGTAGTAAGAGTGCCAGCGGGGATCGCGGGGAAGACGGTATTCGTCGCGCCGTCGATCACAGAAATACTTCCGCCATTTGCGTTGGCCACATAGATCTTGTTCGTGACGGAATTCACCGCTACGCCAACGGGAGCGGTGCCGACCGTGAGTTGCGTCGCTACGTTTGTAGTGCCGTCAATGTCGAAAACGGAAGACGCGGTGTCCGATACGTAAATCTGATTGGTAAACGGGTTGACGTCTATGCTCTGCGGAGTGTTTCCGATGGTGACAGTCACGGGGGATGCTACGCCGGTACCGTCAATCACGGTTACAGTGCCATTCGTGCTCGCAACGTAAATCAGATTTGTCACGGCGTTGACAGCGAGACCGGCTGGGCCCGACCCAACGGTGATCGGCGTCGTGCTGAATGACACGCCATCGATATCGATCACGGTAGTTCCGCCAGAGTTGGCGACGTAAATCTGATTGGTCACTGGGTTGACGGCGACAGCGATTGGAAGCGAGCCCACCGTAATTGTGTTGGTGACCGTATTCGTCGCTCCGCTAATGACCGAGACGGTTCCGTCATCGCGGTTCGTCACGAAAACCGTATTCGTCACCGGGTTCACGGCCACGCCATAAGGAGTAGTGCCAACAGTAATCGTAGCGGTGACAGTATTCGTCGCGCCGTTAATTACGGATACGGTTTCACTGGCACTATTCGCCGTATAGATTGTGTTCGTCACCGGATTAACAGCCACCCATTCCGGTTGGCCTTGCACGGTGACGGATGTAGACGTGTTCGTCGCGCCATCAATTACGGAGACGGTAGAGCCTCCCGAATTACCGACGTAAATTTTGTTCGTGAGCGGGTTTTGTGCCAAAAATTCCGCACCGCCGCCAGCGCCAACCGTTGCCGTAGTGTTCGTTGCACCGTCGATCACGGAGACGTAACCGTCCGACAGGGTTCCGACATAGATTTTATTCGTTACGGGGTTGAATCCGACTTTGAATGGTTCCACGCCTACTGCAATGTTGGCCGTCGCGGTGTTGGTTGCGCCATCAATTATGGTAACGGTTGAAGTGGCGCTGCCCGGATCATTGTTGGTGGCGTAAATCTGATTTGTGATCGGGTTTACCGTTACGGCGAGAGGGGCGATGCCAGCCGTTATCGTCGCTGCAACCGTGAATGTCGCTCCGTTAATATCCACGACAGTTCCGGGCGCGCCGCTTGTGCCTGCCAGATTTAAAGTGGTGGCGACATAGATCTGATTGGTGACCGGGTTCACATCCAAGCCTTGGGGCCCGCCACCGATTACAGCGGATACGCTAACGGCGTCCGTCGAGCCGTTGACCGCATAGACGAGCGCGTCAGTGCCGTAGCCATTGTTGGAGACGTACACCATGTTGGTCACGTCGTTCACGGCCAGGGCGTAAGGCTCGTCGCCAACCGTCACAGCAGTGGTAAGCGATGCGGCCGTCGCGCCGATTGCTCCAGCAATTACTGAAACGGTGCCGTTCGCACTCGTTATCGCGCTCGCGACGTAAACCGTGTTCGTGACTGTGTTCATCCCGATGGCGACGGGAGTGCTTCCGGCAGCGAGTGTTACCGTCGACGCAACAGTCGCGGGAACCCCACTCGTCGAACCATTGATTACTGTCACCGTGCCGTCGCTATTTGCCACGTAGACAAAGTTGGTTGTTTGATCGACCACTACGCCTATGGGATTGGTCCCGACCGTGAGAGTGGCCGTGTTGGTATTCGACGCGCCGTCATACACAGTGACGGTGCCGTCGGTGAAGTTGGCTGCGTAGATGGTGTTCGTGACGATATTCACGGCCAGCGCGCGGGGCGCGTTTCCGGATGGTTCCTCCTGCCAGGCGTTCGTCAGGCCGTCAATCAAGTTAAAGGCGTGGTAGCCGTACTCGCCGACGTAAATCTTGTTTGTCACGGGATTGATTGCAAACGTAGACGGATTATTCGTAGTTTTTATTCTGAGCGTAAGATTCTGGGCGCGAAGCGGAACAGACGCAGCGCTGAGAATTAGCGCGAGAATAGCCAGCGTCTGAAATATGAAGACGAACCCATTGCGGCTGCGGCCGGACTGGTTTGCCAAAATCATTTTGAACCCACCCCTATCTTTCGTTGAAAATATAGTCGTCACGCGGGAGTATACGGAACGCGTCCCTCCCGCACGCAATGAGATAGTAGTACTAAGTCGTACCCAATGTTCCTAAGTACGTTTTTTGGTACTTTTCTAGGACGCGAAGTGTGCGTCAACCGATTCTACTTGGGTCTGCAAGTAAAATCTTTTTGTACTCATGCGTGTTTCGACAGATGGTCACCTGTCCGGAAGTACAGGTCTCTGAAATTGGAAGAAGAAAACCCATCGGGAGAGCAGCGCTGGGCGCGCCCGGACGAAGACGAACGCGTGATTAGTCGATGCCGTTAACGAGCGGCGTCTCGTCCGATCGCGCATGACAAAATAACGGGAGTTGCGCGTCTCGCTTGGTAGCGTCCTCGCTATACTGGTTCCGCACGGGAGGGAATTTCCATGAAGGTGAGAATGCAACGAGTGTGCCTTCTTTCCGCATGGGCCTTGGATGCGCTGATTGCGGGCTGCTCCCACACTGAGACGAAGGTCCCAGGCTACGACGACCAGGAAGCTGTTGTTGCCCAGGCTAACCATTCTGAGGCGGCAGCTTCCGGCACTTGGGACCCTAAGAGCGCGGCGGCTTACCTTGATCAAAGGGAAAGCTGGTGGATGAGTTGGGAAGATGCGGCGCGCGATCGCGGCACTTTCTGCGTCTCTTGCCATACCACGGCGCCCTACATCGTATCGCGGCCAACTCTTCGCAACGCGCTTGCGGAAGAAGGCCCCTCCGCCAACGAAAGGTTGCTCTTGGCGGACGTTACAAAGCGCGTGCGGCTTTGGTCGAGCGTTGCACCTTACTACAGCGATGACGACGCCGGCCCCAACAAGGCGCCAGAGTCTCGGGCTACGGAGTCGGTGATCAATGCCTTTATTCTGGCGAACAACGACGCTCAAACTGGAAAACTGAGCGAGGATACCCGCTCCGCGTTCTCCAATATGTGGAAACTCCAACAGACACAGGGAAGGTTCAAAGGAGCATGGCTGTGGCAGCAATTTGGTTTGATGCCGTGGGAATCGCGAGGCTCTGAGTACTATGGGGCCACGCTGGCGGCGATCGCGACTGGAGTAGCTCCGCAGGGTTATGGCAACAGCCCTGAGATCCAAAACAATCTTCGATTGTTAACCGAATTTCTGCAGCAAAACTCCGCGGCACAGTCTCCTCTCAATCGCGTCACACTGCTCTGGGCTTCGACGAAATTGCCCGGACTTCTCACGGCAGAGCGGAAGAAGTCAATCATTGATGAGATGTTGGCCAAGCAGCGGCCGGATGGCGGATGGAGTATGACTTCGGTTGCGCTCACTTGGAGAGATCTAAATTTAGGATCGCTCTTCGGCACATGGAAGCGGGAGGATGGGACGCCGCAGGAAGTGCAGAGCGACGGGCTCGCCACTGGGTTTATCATTTATGTTTTTGAGGAAGCGGGCGTCTCTCGCCAGAATGACCGAGTGAAGCGAGGTCTCGATTGGTTGGCGAGCCACCAGGATAAGACTGACGGTTCGTGGACTGCGTACTCCCTCAACAAATACCGCGTTCCAACGTCGAATGTCGGGCGCTTCATGAGCGATGCAGCGACGGCATTCGCCGTCCTTGCGTTGAACGATACCAAGCAACTCGATGCCTACAGTCACTGATTGTCATTTTCCTCAATTCCATACCGAAACGTCCAAGATGTAATTTGTGGGTTCGTCACAGAACGAATCATGAGAATTTTCGGATCGTCGACGCTCCTGCCTAGGGGTTGTCAGCGACCATTTCGGCTAGGAGTGCGAAGGGGGGCCTCCCGGCTCTGAAGTAACAGATATTAGGTGGCGAGCTGTCGCTTCGGACACGAGTCCGGCGGAATGGAGCCTTCTGGCTCTAGTGTAATTGTGTTGAGAGCGTGTTGGGCAGGCGAGCGGTTAGCCTCGCCAGCGCAAATTCCTACGCTGGAGAAGCGTGGACTTTTGCTTCGAACTCGAATCCGCTCACCGAACAGGCACGCAGCTTTCGCCGGTACAGAAGATCGCCGTCTACATTCGCCGTCGGCTTGCCATTGTCATGCGTTTTTCCGAGAAAGATTCTGCCGTTCGGGTGATCTGCAAACCATTTCTCGATAAGACTGACGAAGAGAAGCGAGCCGAGTCCCTGCGAGTTTTTCAGAGTACCGCCGGCGTTATAGAAGAGACTGTCGCCAAATTGTGTCCCGAAGAACGCGGAATAACATTTGCCTTTTGATCTGACTGTACTGATGAATCCGTCTTTGCCCAATACTAGAAGCTTGAATGTGTGGACAACGCAATCCTGCAAAAAGGATGCGCTCTTGTTGTCTTTTCGCAAGGCGTATCCGCGGAGCGCAGAGAGCGCGAACACATCGCGGAAAGCGCCAATAAAAGACCCGGTCCTGATCGTGGCCGAAGCGGACCGCCCCTTCTTGTAATCGCGCCGGATATTCTCGCTGACATTCCGAAAGTACGAATGGAAATCATCCCAGTTCTTGAGCTCGACGAGATTGATTTGGAAGCGCTTATTGCGCACCTGTTCAATCGCGAAGCCGGGGACGGCGGGCGAGTCAAAAGGCTCTTCGCAATTCCATTGCGAACCGTAGCGATACGTGCCGGCTCCGAATCGCTCGACAAGCTTCTGGAAGCACAATGTCCGGAGATTCCTGTTCGCCGGGCTCACATGGATGCGATCGAGAAAAGTAATTTTTGAGCGACTGGTGAGAAGCGCGACCTGCGCAATCTTCGGAGAGCTAGATGATGTGTTCTCTGCGAAGAAATCGAACAATCTTACGCGGCCGAACAGCCGCCGCGCCCGGACAACCTTCCAAGAGCCGAGGAAAGAGCCGCCAGTCGAAAGAACGAAGTCATCCCATTCATCTGGCTCGACGGATGAGAACGATTTCTCTTCGAGCCGCAATTCAGGAGGCAAATTTGGTTCACTTTGGAGGGCCCGGGCCGGAGCCTGAAGACAAGGATTGCGGAGCCCAACCGCGCTATCAAACGGGCTGTTCAATATTTCCAACGCGTGTAGCGTACATGAACCGTATTCTTGGCGTCAAGACCACAACGAAATACGTGAGAATAACTCTTCTCCCTGATGGTAGCTCTCGCCCGCCGGGTAAAGCGCTGTGGGAAACGCGCCTCTTGATCCACCCGGGCGCTAAATGGAAGCTTCCGTCAGATAGCGTGACAGCACAGACGCGAGACTCTTGAAGTGCGTTCTGATAATCCCTTGGTGAGTGCCCGGCACGATTTCCACCTCAAGCTGGGGCAAGAGATTGGCCCACACCGCGCGAGGATTTTCGGGAAAGCGCAAGCTGATAGCGGCCTTCACAAATCTTGTCCGGCCACCGTAAGCCCGTGGCCGGTAACGAACCAAAGCCGAATAGGCTCTTTCAGATACACGGAGCATGGCCCGTGTGGCGAGGTCGCCGCCTGAAAGATTGTTGCCCTCGGTCTCACCCGGATCTTGCGAAATTTTCCACCGATGCTCCGACCCGCCAAGAATGTACGGGATCACGCCGCTGGCGGGGAGCTTAATCATCGCGGAAGCGTGATGCCGCACCAAGCGTGTAGAAAGCTGAAGGCGGGGCCCAAGCGGCAAATATCTTCGCTGGGGGTAGGTTTCGAGCAGGGCCAGCAGAGCTACTTTTTCGCTAGACTCGGCCAGGCGCTGAGCCATCTCGAGCGTGATCAAGCCGCCGAGAGAGTAACCAATCAGCAGGTAAGGGCCGCGCGGCTGCACGGCTTTAATCGCATCGAGAAAGAATTGAGCCATGTCTTCGATGGTGTCCAACGGCGCATCCACGCCATCCGTGCCTTTCGCTTGCATCCCATAGATTGGATGATCCGTCTCGACACGCTTTACGAGCTCAAAAAAGTCCATCACGCTGCTGCCGATGCCATGCGCGATAAAAACTGGAGGCGGGGCATTTCCTGTTTTTGATCCTGTTGTTGCGCCAGCCTTTAATAACAAAAGCGGCGAAATCCGCACTGGGTCGCTTTGTTCCACGACCGCGGCCAGAGATGCGATCGTCGGAGCCTGGTAGATGATCAAGGGCGAGAGTTCGCGGCCAAAGACCTTCGCGATTTCGGAAAATAATTCAGCGGCTGAGGCAGGATCGCCGCCCAGAGCGAAAAAATCATCGTCAGCGCCTACTTGAGAACGCCGGAGAATTCGCTGCCAAATCCCGGTGATCGTTTCAATTGTCGGAAGGGTAGCTAAATGCTCCACGCCGTGCCTCGTTCGGATACGGAAAGATATTGGTGATTAAGGGCCTAAAGCAATAGGCATTTGCCAATAGATTCAGGTTCTCGCGCACCGCCCGCCTTATCCGAAAGGATACTCGATTTACGCGACGATTCAAAAATTGGAATTTAGATGTCCGATACAGCCGCCCGAGGTTTCCCGTAACGTGGCATAAACCATGCTACTTTAAGAAGCGGACAACATTATTTCTGTTTCCGTGCGCAACTACGAACCGGATCACGGACCATGAAAAAAGCAGATCGTGAACCAGTTGCCATGCAAACTACAGATGCTATGGCCGTGCCGTTCAACGCCATGGCGCCCGCGGCCGGTTCAGGCCGTGCCGAATAACGATTTATAAGCAGAAACCTCATGCGAGTATCCCTCATTCTTCGGAGTGTCGCCGCCACGTGGTTAGCCGTGATCGTGTCTGCGGGCACCGCGTTTTTCATCACCCCATTCATCCTGCACCGGCTGGGGGATGAGGCGTACGGGCTCTGGGTCCTCATCGTTGCGTTATCCGACTACTACTTTTTCTTGCAGATCGGAGTGAGGTCCGCAATTGTGCGCTTCGTGTCTCGTAATCTGGCGCTCCACAAGCCGGAGGAAGTCAACCGAGTCATCGCTACCAGCTTTTACTTCTTCATGTGCGCGTTCATTGTTGTTTTAGGCTTGGCTTTTGGGCTTTACCGGCACGTGGGGCACTTTTTTTCGGTGAAAGAAGTTAACGACCACGCGTTTGCAAGCCTGTTTCTTCTGGTTGGGATTGCGCAGGCGTTGGATTTTCCGATCAGCGTATTTGAAGGATCTCTCGAAGCGGCCGGCCGCTTTGACCAACTTTACGGCTTGCGAATCATCGGGATGTTGCTCCGCGTGGGAATTATAGTTTGGGTCCTCGAAGCGGGCGGCGGACTTTTCGGCGTTGGCGCGGCCACGGTGCTCAGTACTCTGACGCTTCGGTTCGTAGCCGTTCCATTGGCCTTTCGCGAAGTCGACGGATTCAGCCTGCATCCGAGAGGTATCAACAAGCAGACTTTTCGAGAGATGCTTGTTTACGGCGTTACAAGTTTCTCGGTCGGAATGAGCGAGCGCCTGAAGAACTCATTCTATCCGCTGATCATAGTCAAATTTCTTTCGGCTTCGGCGCTGACTCTTTTTTCTTTGCCTGTAAAGCTGTTGACGATTCCGCTGAACGGCATCGGCTCGATGACGGAATTTGTAAGTCCGCTCTCGAGCCAGCTTGAAGCGCAACAAGATAAAGCCGGGCTTCGCCGGCTGCTAATTTTGTGCGGTGAGACGGCATTCGTGCTTTTTGCGCCTTTAGCCGTGATCATGCTGGTGCTTGGCAAGCAGATGCTTGGGCTGTGGGTTGGCCGCGAATACATGGCGGCCTATCCTTTGTTGGTCCTGCTAACGTTCGGACTCGGCGTCAACGCTGCACAGTATTCAGTGCAATCAATGCTCTTTGGGATTGGGAAACATAAGGGCTTGATCTGGATGCGCCTGATTGAAGGTTTCGGAACGGCAGCTCTTGGCATTTTTCTGATTAAGTTTTGGGGACTGTGGGGATACGCCTTCGCGACAATGCTTGTCGCCGTTGTGATCAATCTGTTCTTTATTCCGAAATATGTGTGCGGCGTTCTTGAAATTCCTCTCGGGCGCTACCTTTCAAAGGGATTTCTGAAGCCTTGTCTAATATCACTGCCGATGGCTGCCGCGATGTTGGCATTTGCACACATATTTCCGGCAAACTCTTGGAAGGCTGTGATCGCTGCGACAATGGTCGGAACCATTGTGTTCTTGCTGACCATCCTCGGCACGATGGCATATTCGCAGCAGAAACATTCGAGCTGGTGGTCTTTGGGAGTCATCGAGATCATGCGAAGAAGATTCCTGAATCGCGACGAGAATCTGGAATTATCGGCTGGCGCCGCCATATTGCATGAATACGAGAAAATTGAGGAGCAGTCCGTTGCAGAGTAGTTGCATAATTTTCCAGCCGATGTCTGGCCTGGGGTAAGGATCTAAACAGGTGTGCGGCATTGCGGGCATGGTTTACTCGGACAAGGAACGCCAGGTTCCTGCAGTTGAAGTCCGCCAGATGTGCGACCAGATCATCCATCGCGGTCCGGATGACGAAGGTGTGTACGCGAAAGGGCACGTCGGGCTGGGGATGCGGCGGCTGAGCATCATTGATCTTTCCACCGGCCACCAGCCGATCCACAACGAAAATCAGAAAGTTTGGATTGTCTTCAACGGTGAGATTTACAACTTCCCTGAACTGCGTCCGGACCTCGAAGCGCGCGGGCACAAGTTTTATACGAATACCGATACCGAAGTCATCGTTCACCTCTACGAAGAATATGGCGCTGACTGCGTGAAGAAACTCCGCGGGATGTTTGCCTTCGCTATCTGGGACGAAGCGCAGCAGAAACTTCTCTTGGCGCGCGACCGCTTTGGCAAGAAGCCGCTGCATTATTCCTGCGAGCGCGGGCGATTGCTTTTCGGCTCTGAGATCAAATCGATTTTGGCCGCGGCGCCGGAATTGAATCCGGTCGATCAGCAAGGATTGCTGTCTTATTTTTGCTACGGGTACATACCCGACCCGCTAACTGCATTTGAAAAGATTCGAAAGCTTCCGCCGGGGCACATCCTCGAATATTCACGCGGCGAAATTCAAGTAAGGGCCTATTGGGATCTTCCTGCCTTCGGCACGCACGCGCCAAAGAGTGAAGAGGAGTGCCTGGAACAGTTGGAGCACCATCTCGCGGAAGCCGTGCGGATTCGCCTGATCAGCGACGTGCCGCTCGGAGCGCTTCTCAGCGGAGGCGTGGATTCATCAACGGTAGTGGCGCTGATGGCAAGATTCTCGTCGTCTCCGGTGAAAACATTTACGATCGGATTCGCGCATAAGGAATTCGACGAAACGGTATACGCGCGCGAAGTGGCTCAGAAATTCGGGACCGAGCACCACGAGTTAATTGTCGAGCCGAATTTTCTGGAGACGCTCGACCAGCTCACCCACCACATGGAAGAACCTTTCGCCGATTCCTCGATGGTGCCGACTTATCATGTTTCGCGACTTGCGCGCCAGCACGTCACCGTTGCGCTCGCCGGCGATGGCGGAGACGAGCTTTTTGCCGGCTACGACCGCTACACAATCAATCTCAATCGGCGACGCCGCAATCCTATGCCTCGCTGGGCGGGCGATATTTATCGAAACCGGGTGTTTCCAGCTCTTCCTTCCGGCACACGCGGTAGAAGATTCATGTATACGATGTCGCTCCCCGAAGAGGACCGGTATTTGGATGAGATTTCTTTCCTCTCGCCGGACGGACGCGAAAAGTCTCTATTTTCGAAGGAGTACGCAGCGGTCGCGGCGAGGTATCCGTCGCCATACCAACTCTTTAGGGATTATCTGAAAAATGCGCCCGCAGAAGATGCACTTAGCCGCCTGCAGTATCTCGATGCCAAAACATATTTGCCCGCGGATGTTCTGACAAAAGTGGATCGCATGAGCATGCTGACATCACTCGAAGTGCGCGCTCCCATTCTCGATCACGTGTTCGCCGAATGGGTTACACAGCTTCCTCCCGATTGGAAACTCCGAGACGGGCAGAAGAAATACATTCTGAAAAAACTTGCCGAACGCGTTGGAGTTCCACGAAAAGTGATTTACAGGCCGAAGAAGGGCTTCGGGGTTCCCTTGGTGCACTGGCTTCGCAATGAATTGAAGGAGAGCCTGCTGAGCGTGCTCCTCGAGCCAAAAACATTGCAGCGTGGATATTTCGATCCGCCTGCCGTCAGGCTACTGGTGGATGAACATCTCAGGGGGCGACGCGATCGTTCGCGCGATCTTTGGAATCTCCTCGCGTTTGAGCTTTGGAATAGGAATTTTCTCGACCAGCAACGTTCCGAAAACCATTTGGCGCCGCAGACGCCTCTCGCTGTTGTATCGGGTAGTCCGAAAACAGAAAAGAGAAGTGAAGATTTGGACGTTCCACGCGCAAGTTCAATACAGTGAGAGCGCCGGTCGCATTCGCGCTTCGGGACTGACCAGAAATGCCGAACGGGATGTTGAAAACAGCAAAAAAGCTGACTCTTATGGGAGCGCGAAGCTTTGGAGCCTACGCCGCGCTCCGGCGGAGTAAATGGAGGACAGAAAGGCTTCTGATCCTCGGTTACCACGGAATTTCTCTTCAAGATGAAGCGAAATGGCGCCCGGGACTTTTCATGACCCCGGATATATTTGGGCAACGCATGGAGGCTCTCTCCAAGCAGGGTTGCACGGTTCTGCCGTTGGACGAAGCAATTACTCGTTTGCAGGAACGAAGTCTTCCGCCATTGTCTGCAGTTATCACGTTTGACGATGGATTCCACAATTTCTTCACAGCTGCCTATCCGGTCCTCAAGCGTCACGGATATCCTGCCACCGTCTACCAGACGACTTTTTATTCCGAGTGGAACGAGCCCATTTTCAATCTCATGTGTCCCTATCTGATGTGGAAGGCTTCCGGCAAGGTGATCGAGCACCAAGGCCTAACCGGCAAGCCTGGTTCCTTCGACTTGCGAACAGAGGAAGGCAGGAAAGCTGCGAGCGCGGAGATTCTGGGCTTTGCGAGGTCCAACGGATTCTCGCGCGAACAAAAGCAGGACTTGTTGAGAAGGGTCGCCGAAGCTCTAGGCCTGAATTATCAGGAGATCTCGGACCAGCGTGTATTCACGTTGATGAGCGGCGACGAACTGAGCCAGATGGTCCAGAGTGGCGTTGACATTCAGTTGCACACACACCGCCATCGAGTGCCCAAGGAAAAGCATCTTTTCATTAAAGAGCTGGAAGACAATCAGAACTTCCTGACGCAGATTGGCGCCCCGAGGGCAAAACACTTCACGTATCCGTGCGGCGTGTATCGTGAGGAGCTCTTTCCCTGGTTGGCGGAGTTCGGTGTTCGCTCGGCCACCACCTGCGATTCAGGATTGGTTGATTCGCGATTGAATCTCATGCAGCTTCCGCGCTTCGTGGATACGCCTGGCGTTTCTCAACTCGAATTTGAAGCGTGGGTATGCGGACTGAGGCAATTCCTGCCGGGGCGCGCTAACGCTCAACTTGGCAAAGACGGCGTCTTACTCTAAATCTCTTCATTTCCGTCGCGGCGAAATCTCTGTTGCGATAATCCTGGCCGCAGCGCTCACTTTTCATCACCTTGCAACAGCGACTCATAATATTTTTCATGTTCGCGGACGCAGGCTTCCATGCTGAAATGTTCTTCGCAGCGTGCGCGGCCACTCTCTCCCATTTTTTTTCTTAGGTTATCGTCTTCGAGCAAAGAAATTACGCGCTGCGCAAATGTCTTTTCATCGCCGGCGGGAGTGAGAAAACCTGTCACACCATCAACCACTGATTCCCGATTTCCGCCAACGCCGGTTGCCACCACGGGAAGCCCGGCCGCCATGTATTCCAGAATCGCGTTTGAGAAACCTTCGTTCAACGAAGTGAGACATCCCAAATGCAGCAAGGGCAAATATCCTGAAACGTAGCCTTCTCCGTTAGTGAAAAACACTTTTTCTCTGATTTCCGTTTGCTCTGCCAATGTTTCGAGCGATTGCCGCAGCGGCCCCTGTCCGATCAATAGAAATACAGCGTCGGGGTGGCGGGCGGCAATCAGTCCTGCGGCCCTTATAAACATGGGCAGATCCTTCACCGGCCGGTAATTCGCAACAATCCCGACGATTCTCGACGAGTGAGGAATACCGAGGCGATCAAGCAATGTAGGATCGCCACGGCCAGAAAACCGGGCCAAGTCCACGCCGTTGCATAAGACATCGATTCGCGAAGCTGGCAATCCTTCGATCTGCATCGCGGCTTGCTTGGCCGCTTGGGAATTGGCGACCACCCGCGTAGTCATGCGATTCAACATCCGAAAAACACGGAGATAAATAGGCGTGTACCAGTAGCCCAAATTGCGCCTGCTGGTAAGAATTACTTTGCAAGAGCTGCTGCGCGCAGCGAGGACACCCACAATGGTCGCGCGCACCATGAACGTGTGTACGATGTCGATCTGCAAGCGGTTGATTTCGCTGCGCAACCGCAAGATTTGACGGAGTCCATTCCATGAAAAAATCGCCGTCATCGGAAATACCAGCGGCGTCGCGTGCGAGTCGAGTTGCCTGGACGGAATAGCATCCTCGACGCACGCTGTAAATAGCTCGAAGCTCGTTGAATCCATTCCGCGGATCAACTCGCTGAGCTGATTTTCGGTGCCCGCTTCGGAGTTGAGAGATTCGAGCACAAACATCACTCGGATCCTGCGATTCACGATTTTGCTCCGCCGATCTTGCTGGCGTGATAGCGGGCTGAGGATTGCGCAGGCTCGTCAGAAGAAACAGAATTTTCGGTCGAATTTGGATTTATCGCCTTGAACCAGGCCGTTTCCAGCGCCGGCACAATGCCATCCCAACCATATCGCTCGGTGACTAATCGCCGGCCGTTTTCGCCCAAGCGATGTCGCATTGCCGGGTTAGAGAGCAAGGCCGCGGTCCGTTGAGCGAATTGCAAGGGCGTGTCCGCCGCCTCGAAATGCTCGCCCGGGGTAAGCTCCAGTCCTTCCGCGCCAATTGAAGTGGAAACAACGGCTTTACCCGCTGCCAGCGCCTCCAGAATCTTTAAGCGGCTCCCGCCTGCAATGCGCAACGGCACGACTACGACTTCCGCTCGCGCGAGATACGGGCGAACATCCTGCACTTCTCCGACAAGCTCCGTATGCTGATTTACCGCCACCAGCTTTCGTAGCGCTTTTGAGGGCCTTCGGCCCACAATGCGAAGAATTGCTTTGGGCTCAAGAGCGAGGATGCGAGGCAAGATTTCGCGCAAGAAAAAGGCCAGTGCATCCAGGTTCGGAAACCAATCGAGCGAGGCCAAAAACAGCAATTCACTCGGCTCTGTTGCCGGCGCCAAACGTTGGTACGCCTCCAGGTCAGCGCCATTCGAAACAACAGTTATCTCGGACACGCCCCAGCTTCGCATTTGTTGAGCGTCTTGAGCTGTTACCGCAGTCGCAGCTTCAGCCTGTAGCAGCGCGCGACGCTCGAACCGGGACATCTTGATCGCTTGGCTCCGAAAGAAGACCCGTCGAACCCACGATTGGCTCTGCTGTGCGCGTCGAAACCAAATCTGGGACTCGATATTGTGCGTTCCTATTACGCGCGGCACGTTTTCGATGGAACTTAGATAGCGAGCGCAATGCGTGCCTTCGAAATGCACCACATCGAAACGCTGACTGCCAAGCAACTCCGTGAGTTTCCGGCGGAATCGTCCGGAGTAATGTTTGTCAGCCGAATACGGATTCGGTGAAAATAAATTAACGATCAAACCCCAGAATAACGACCAGCGCCGCCGGTCGTGATTTGGATGAACGAGATAAACTTGAATTCCCGTTTGCGCCAACTCCGCAACTCCGGGATCGCCGATCCGTCCAAAACACAAGTACGAAATCGAATGGCGCTTCGCTAATCGCCGCAACAAGTTCCACGTCCGCATTCGCTTTCCCGAATTCACGGGGCAACAAATTTCCTCCGCGAGAACGAGAACGTTCAGGCGCTTGATCGGCACAGCGCTCGGAAAAACCACTGAAGCCTCTTCACGGGGCGATTCGTCGTTTTGGCGGGTTGCTTTCATACATGTTTGTTCAAGAGAAGTTCCGTGCCAAGAGCAGTTTCGTGTGTGGGAAAGGCAACCGCAGACCGGCACACCGTCGTGTTGGCGCGGAACGCATGATACAGGACCATCTCCCAACGCAGGATCATCGGACTACTTTAGTCCCGCAATCCCGCGAACCTCCACGATTTCCTTCCAGCCCGCAGACGCAAATTTGGATAAGGTAATTTTCAAGATATCACGCCAAGAAAGGATGCGACTTCGCGTAATCGCGACTAAGTCGCGTGAGTAGTAACCCGCCGTTTTCTCATATTGAGATTGCAGGCCCCGCAGCGCGGGCGGAATCCCTCCGCGACTCCGCAGCATCTTACGAGTAGCTACCAAAGCACAAGTGCTCGTCATTTTTCGATATGGGGAAAGCTTCGTGCTAACCTGTTTTTTTTACGCATAACCATCAATCGGGGGTGATTTGGTCACAGCGTCTAGCCGGGCCAGGGGGTTGCCGGCCGGATTCGTCAAACAACTGCTCCATCACTCTGGCTGGTCAACCCGGTACGTGAAGATGTGCAAGGTCAGTTTCATCGTCACATACCATTCTGTTCGGCCTGAAGAATGCGGACTCTTCAAGGATACCGTGCAATTTCTTGCAGAGAATTTCCACGTTGTCCCGCTGGGCCAACTTGTTGAAACGGTTGAGAGTGCGGCGCCTAGGTCGAAGCGAGGTGTTGTCGCTATCACATTTGACGACGGCTTAAGAAATCATTTCGAGGTCGCCTACCCAATTCTGAGAGAACTGAGCATTCCGGCGACATTTTATCTGTGCCCGGACCTGATTGAGCGCGGGGGTTCGGTCTGGACGTGGGAGATCCATTTGCGACTCCAGCGTCTCAGCGAAAGCGAACAGCGGCAGTTCTTCGAATTAACCGGAGTTTCCGGTGAACTGCAGAGGATCATTGACCGGATGAAAAAGATTCCAGTTGATGAGCGGGAGCAGATCGAAAAGCGTATACGCGATCTAACTCCCGATTTTCAATTCACAAAGCGTGAGCGCGATTCTTATGAGTTGATGAGTTGGAACGAGGTGGAAAAGCTCGACCCGGAATTCATTACGATTGGTTCCCACACCGCGACGCACATAGATCTGCCACAGGCCACGCCGGAACGGATGGAGCGGGAGCTATCGCGCAGCAAGGAAATACTCGAATCGCGTCTGAATAGAAAAGTCCAAGATTTCGCGTATCCGAATGGGAGTGTTAACGAAGAAATAATACCAGCGGTGAGACACTTTTACCGTTCTGCAGTTACAACACGGCCAGGGACCGTGAGGCACGGAGACAACCCGTTGCTCTTAAATCGAATTCACGCTGATTTCCGCCTTCCGGCATTTTCGTGGGACCTCGTTCGGGCGGCGCGCCAGGAGCGACAACCTTGAAAGCCCTGGTGCTTGACGCGGACAACCGGGCAGCTCTCGAAGCCATCCAGTCACTCGCTCGCCATCATGTCTCGGTTGATGTAGCTGAGGAGAACCATTGCCTGGCGTTCAACTCCAAACGCGTCCACGAGCACTTTCGTCAGGCTGACGCAGCACAACCACAGCTTTTCCTTCAGTGGTTGAGGGATCTCGATCAGAAGGCCGGATATTCTCTTATCATTCCGTCATCCGAGAGGGCGCTTCGACCGTTTCTGTTACTTCCGGAATCGGATCCAATCAGACAGAAGGCAGTCCTATCCTCAGATTTGGCGCTCCGCACCGCACTTGATAAGTCTCTGACCCTGGAGATTGCTGCTGGCTTGCATATTCCCGTTCCCCAGAGCGTTTTGATTAGCTCCGATGAGTTTATTCCTGCATGCAACACTTTCCCTGTCGTCCTTAAGCCAGTTTCGAGTCAGATTCTTGCTGAGAATCACGTCAAGCAGGTTCGTCCCGTCATTGTGCACAACGATGCCGAGAGGCACGGGCAGCTTCGCAGCATGCTGCAAGACTTGCCAGTTCTTCAGCAAGAGCTCGTTCCCGGGCATGGAATCGGTGTGGAAGTGCTCTATAACAAGGGCGAGTTAGTCTGGTTCTTTTGCCATGAAAGACTGCATGAAGGCACGGGTCGCGATGGACTGGGAAGCGGAAGCACGTACCGGCGCTCGATCCAGACCAAGCCGGAATTGTTGCGTGATGCCAAGGCGCTTCTCGACAGTCTTCAATGGCACGGTCTCGCAATGGTGGAATTTAAATGCTCGGATGACGGGCGCTATTGGCTGATGGAAATCAATCCTCGCTTATGGGGATCCTTGGCGCTTGCAATAGATGCCGGTGTGGATTTTCCCTACGGACTGCTGTGCCTCGCGACGGGCCAAACAACTCCGGCGCAACCTGAATACAAAATTAATTATCACACGCGCGTTCTTTTGCCCGACCTCATTTGGATCCGTAATCAATTCGTTTACGGCCGGCGCGCCGCCGCGTGCATGGAAACATTAAAGCTCTTGCGGCCAATCGTGGGGCGCGAAAGCTGGGATTATTTTGACTGGGGCGATCTTTCGATAACACGCGAAGATATAAGCGCATTCGTCTCGCAGAAGCTTGAGGTTCTCAAGAGAAAAGTCGACACGGCAAAACGAGCTCGATCGGCGCGTAGAGTTCACAATCAGAATGTCCGGCGGTTTCTGGCGTCGGGAAAGCCGGTCCAGAACGTCTTGTTTCTTTGTTACGGGAACATTTGCCGCAGCCCAGCTTCTCAACTGTTGATGAAAAGACGTCACCCGCAGTTGTATGTTTGTTCGGCTGGTTTTCATCCAGCCGCCGGGCGCGGTTCGACGAAACAATTCCTGGATGCCGCCAGCGAGTTTTCCGTCGATCTGTCGAATTGGTCGTCACGGCGCGTGACCATCGAGATGGTTCGCGATGCGGATATAATTTTTTTGCATGACATACGGAACTACGAAGATTTCTGCAGGGAGTTCAGCGGGCACAAGGACAAGATTATGTTCCTCGGCATGTTTCTGAATCCTCCGTCTCTTGAGATTAAGGATCCGTATGAGTTTGGGTTCGCAGAAACCTGGCAGACACTGAAGGAAATCTCCGCGGCTACTGATGTCATTGGGAGAGAGTTCGGTGGGCGAACATCCCGGACAGCGGAGATCCGTCTTCCAGCAGCCGGATTTTGATAACAGGCCTGTACATCCATAGCAAACCATAACTGAAACGGAAACTGTGGCGACAAAACCCCATCCCGCCGCGAGGCGGATACTTGAAATTGGCAACTGGGCTCCGCCCGTGTGTAGCTGGACCATGAGCCTGGTCGGGCTGCGAAAGGAATTGGACGCACGGAGTTGGGATTGCCGCGTGATGAATCTCAACGAGAATCGCCGGGTGCGTAGTCCGGCCTACATTGATGTTCAAAACGGCTGGGATTATTTATTCAAGGTCGTGCGAGCTGTAAGAGACGGCTGCGCGATTCATACGCGCGTGAACGCAGAATCCACGGATCTGTACATCCTTGCTTTCATGGCGATGTTCCTGGCGCGCCTTTGGGGCCGTCCAGCCCTCCTGACCTATGGAGGAGGACACCAGCAGACTTATTTTCCCGCGCCGCGCATGAGCCTGCGGTTTCTCGCGTTCTCCTTGCTCTTTCGGTTGCCGAATAGAATCTACTGCAATAGCGAAGCGGTAAGGCGCGTGATCTTGACCACCGGAATTTCTTCCGATCGTGTCGTTGCAATCCCTCACACATCCGCTTACTACGCGGAGCTTGTACCCTCCTCGCTTCCAACCGATGTCGAACGCTTTTTTGCCGCGCACGAGGGCGTCATCTTCAGTTACGTCTGCTTTCGGAAAGAGTTCGTCCTGGATTTTCTTGCGGAGGCGATTCGACGCTTCCGGGTGATGTATCCGAAGGTTGGCTTTCTTTGGCTAGGTCCTTGGGAAGTCGAGATGCCCAAGATGAAGGAGTTTCTTCACGCGCAGGGACTTGAGGATGCTATTTTCAGCATGGGCTCGGTGCCGCACGAAATGTTTCTAAATATCCTGAGCCATTCGCTGGCGTATATCCGCACGCCCATGACCGACGGAGTTTGTTCGTCCGTGCTTGAATCCCTGAAGCTCAAAATTCCCGTATTAGCCTCGGATAATGGGACGCGTCCCCTAGGCACAGACCTTTGGCAAGACGGCGATGTGCAGAGCCTCGTGAATTTAATGGTCGAAGTGGTGCAACACCGAGAAGAAGTTGTCGCGCGTATCCCTGCCATCGTGCTGGAAGACAACGCCAAAAAACTGGCAGATGACATCGAAGCCGTTTGCGTTCAGCCGTCCGCGTCATCCTAGATAGCTGGGCAATCGATAGTCTTCATGGCGCGTCTGCTGACATTTTGTGAGTGCCGAGCCCTCTGGTCCCGCCGGCTCGTCGCCCTTCGAGGCCACCTAGCAAAGCCGCGAATCAACAGAAAAGCCAAGCAGTTTCTAAGTTTCGGCTCCGCGCACGAATCGAATCACGGATCTGACAGACTTCAGGGCAGGCTCAAGCGTGGGATGCTGATCCACTAGATTTACAAATTGCCGGTAGAGCGCGTAAGGGCTGCGTCGCTTTCGAAGACCGCGCTTTGTGAGTATATATTTGGAGTCCCAGATCGTATGCCCGTGCGTGTATCCGCCAGCGAGTTCCAGATTTCGTTGACCCTCAGGACTCATGCGAAGCCCATCCACGCCCGCCGGATGAGCGCGAGTGTGATTCTGATGCACGACGGTGACGACCTCGGTTAATTCGACGACTGGCACACCCGAATGATTCGCTTGATAAACCAGCCAGTTGTCGTACTGCGGCCGTCCGATTGCAAATGGCGGAATCTTTCCCCAAAGGCCGGGGCGAAATACAAAATAGTCGATCGCCGTGTTGTTGTCCAAATGGCCGGTCGCTATGGCCCGCTCTCTCAGTTTGGATTCCCAGTCACCCTCGAAGCTCAACGGCTCCGGGATGTCCACGGTAGTTCTGCGGCCGATCAGCAGGAAGCGGTCATATTTGTCGAGCACCCGTTGCACCGCAGGCAGGAAATCGTTCATGAAAATGACGTCTGAATTTACAAAGCAAAGAGTTGGGTTAGTAGCTGCCTTCTCGGCCTGGCCAAAGACAGAATTCAGAAGCGGCGTGCCAAATTCGTTTCGCTCAACCGTGGGGATATGCTGAGCCCCGACCTCGGCGGCGACTTGGGCGATTCCAGTTTCGTCGCCGAACAGCAGAACTTGGCAGCGCGGAGAGAGCCGCGTCCAGCTCTGGATGGCATTCCGCTGAATGACACCGAAATGCCCCTCGAAGGGCTTGGGAATTCCAAAGATCGTCAGCATGCTGGCTCTTCTGATTGGGTCGCGCAAACTTCAAAGGGGAAAGAGACGCCCCTGTGAAGCCGCTTAAGACTGCAGAAATTGTCCGCCGAGATCTGGCTATCGGGCGGCAGTTGATTCCCGAACAACGCCGGCTTCGCCCCGCTCACGGGCGCGGTATTGGTCGTAAATCCACGCGTAGGTCTTTTCCATTCCATGCCGCAGAGTTGTGTCCGGCTCCCACTTCAGATACTTCTGAATGAGGGTGTTATCGCTGTTGCGGCCGTTGACGCCCTTAGGAGCGCTTAGATCGTAGTTCCGCTTCAGCTTGAGCCCGGCGATATCCTCGACGATATCCACCAATTGATTGATGGTCACGGCCTCGGACGAACCGAGGTTGATCGGCTCGAGGATCTGCGAGTCCGTGATTAACTGAATTCCTTTGATGCAATCGTCTATGTACATAAAGCTGCGTGTTTGATCGCCGGAACCCCAAATTTCGATTTTGTTTGTTCCGTTCAGTTTCGCTTCGACCACTTTTCGGCAGATTGCCGCAGGCGCTTTCTCGCGCCCTCCGAACCACGTTCCCCACGGCCCGTACACATTGTGAAAGCGTGCCGTGCGGGTATACAGACCAAAATCCTCTCGAAAGTGACGGCACATTCGTTCCGAGAAAAGCTTCTCCCATCCATAGCCGTCTTCGGCCTGAGCCGGATAGGCGTCTTCTTCTTTCAACGACGGCGCCTCGAAAGTTTTCTGTTTGTCCGCGTTGTACACGCATGCGGAAGAGGAATAGAAAAATTTGTTACAGCCGTACTTCGCCGCTGCCTGAAGCATGTGAGTGTTGATGAGCACAGAAAGCATGCAGAGCGCTTTGTTGTGCTCGATGAACCCCATCCCGCCCATATTCGCAGCGAGGTTATAAATTTCGTCGGCGCCTTCGGCCGCGACTTCGCAATTCTCTTTAAGGTTCAGGTCCAGTTGCAGGTTCTCGACGTCGCCGAACCGCTGGTACCACTCTTCGAACGGTTTCATGTCTACCGCACGAATTCGCTTATATCCGCGCTTGCGGAGCGAATCCACGAGATGGCCACCAATAAATCCACCTGCGCCGGTTACTACAACAACATCTTGTCTTGACAACGTCGGTCTCCCACTGTTTGAATTTAGTCCGTCAAAAGGTATTGGTTAGCAATTCTACTGCCATAAGGAGTCTCTAGAGCGAACTGGTCAGACGCTAAGTCATTCAAAACAAGGTTGATGCAAGCCAGCGCAGACCTCTGCCAATGTTCGCTCTGTCGCCCGGCCCGGCATGGAAACCATTTTCACTAATTTCCCCTGGCGTTTCGCCGAAATGAGATTCTAGCTACGAATCAGGAGGAAAGTCTGACCGTTTCAATCGCACAAAGCAATAGGCTTAGACGAGCGTGCATCCAGATTGTCAATTGGCAAGGCGTGTGCCCGGGCCTCCTGGTGAACAGCTTTCATTGGCTGACGTTACTGGTTTGTCTGTGAACATAGCGTCTTCGAACATCGCATGAGTAAAACGCTTAGTCCGTCGAATGGTCTTTTTCAGGATGTGCCGGCGTCAGCTGCGGCATCGATCCCGCATTCCGTACCTGCGCAAGACGGTTCAAAATTTGCTTTCGGCCTAGTGCTGATTCTTACGTTTGTAGTATTCGCGCGGCCTGAAGATATTCTTCCGGCTTTCGGTGCGCTCCATCTGACTCTCGTGATGTGCATTTGTGCCCCGCTTGCCTGTGTCGTGGCGCTGGCGATCGGTAGTGCGCCCTTGCAGCGGCCCCGCGAACTGGCGATCGTTCTTCTACTCACGATCTGGTTCTGCATCGGCGCGATATTTTCTTACTGGCACAGGGGAAGTTTTGATCTTCTGACTCAGATCTGGTTGAGAACGCTTGTTTTTTACTTGGTATTGACTCAAACGCTTACAAGCGTTGGACGGATTCGAAAGATCGTGTGGGTCTTTCTTATTAGCGAGCTAATTGCAACGACGGCATCTCTCCTGGCCCCGGGACATGCTGTGGGTGATGAGGATCGGCTCGCCGGGGTAAGCGCTGGAATTTTTGGCTGGAATTTCCTTGGAATAGCTCTCTCAGTTTCCCTGCCTTATATGGCCGCCCTATACATCTCACGCCGTTCGATTTTTCGCGCAGTTTTATTGCTGCTGACTGCCGGAACGTCAATGTGGATGCTGGTTCTCGTCGCGTCGCGGGGCGGTTTCTTAAACGTGATTGTTTCAATTGTTTTGAGCTCCTTGCTTCTTTTGCGCGGCACGAAGCGGGCACGCTCCGTTGCTATCGTCTTGGTGCTTGGCTTCGCCATCATGATAGGCAGGGCGCCAGGAGTATTTTGGGACAGGATAGAGACCATTTGGGGCGGTTCAACTTCTACCTCAAACGTCAATGCGGCCTCAGCGAAAGAGTCCACTGACGGTCGAGAAAACCTGCTTCAGAACTCCATCAAGTACACGTTACAAAACCCGGTGTTCGGCGTAGGAGTGGGTAACTTCGCGGTTTACAACGGCAATATGCTCCATCGTGCCGATGCTTGGTACGGGACACATAATACTTATACGCAAGCTTCTTCGGAGGCCGGCATCCCAGCATTTTTGCTGCTGCTGTTTTTGTTGATGACCATGGTAATTCACGCGAAGAAAGCGGCCACCGTTTTCGCTCGCGATCCGGCTGATGCGGAGTTGCGTTTGATCGCGCTGGCTACGCTAATTGCCGTGCTGTCAGCCATGTTCGGTATTTTTTTGATGCACCTTCTCTACAACTTTTTGCTTTACTACTTAGCGGCAATATCGGGTGCCTTGTGGGCAATCGCAAACCAAAGGCCAACAGTCGCTGAAGCCAAAGTTGTCGAGGCCCCTCGAATCGACGCCCAAGCACTTCCCGTTAGACGGATACCCGAATGGCGCTTGCGCTAAAAATAGCATTCTGGGTTTGCGTCGCCGCGATTCTCTATAACTACGCCGGATACCCGATCTTGCTTTTGCTTCTTGGATTCCTCGCGCAGGCAAAATCGGACCTGGTTTTCTTGCTGAAACGGAAATCGCGGCGAGCGGCCACGTCCGCGAAAAACGATTCGAACAAGCCTCGGATCGCAATCGTAATTTCCGCATTCAATGAAGAGTCTGTAATTGAGGACCGGGTAAAGAACGCGCTGGTAATTGATTATCCAGAAGAGCTTACGGAAATCCTGATCGGGCTCGACTCCCCTGCGGATTCTACCGCCGCAATTCTAAGCCGCATCCAATCGCCGCGGATTCAGGTGTTTCATTTCCCCACGCGCCGCGGAAAACTCGCCGTGATTACAGATCTGGCGGAACGGACGTCGGCGGAGATTCTGGTTTTTACTGACGCAAATACGATGTTCGAGGACGACTGCGTTGCGAACCTTGTCCGTCACTTCAGCGATCCACGGGTGGGCGCCGTGAGCGGAGAAGAAGTGCGACTGACCGCGGAAGGCACCGATCCCGCGGCCGAAGGGCTGTACTGGAAGTACGAATCTGCGTTGAAGATTCTGGAGAGCCGCGTTCGCTGCCTTCACAGTGCGAATGGCGGAGTTTACGCGATTCGCCGGGAGCTCTTCCGCCCGGAGCCGAATCTGATCGTCGAAGACTTCCAGATTCCGCTGGATCTCCGTTTTCGCGGCCACTGGATTGTTTACGATCCGGACGCAACTGGAGTGGAAGAGATTGCGCCGACGTTTGGTTCACAATTTGAGCGGCGGGTACGGCTCGGGGCCGGCAATTTCCAAACTCTTTTTGGCCATCCCGAATACCTCAATCCTTTTAGAGGGCGCGTCGCGTTCGCATATTGGTCCCATCGCGTGCTGCGTTGGATCACTCCTATCCTAATGATTACGGCCTTCGCATCGACCGCGGGCCTTGTGATTGCCGCGGCCTTCGCAGCGACGGCAGATCCTTTGCGTAGCAAGTTCTACCTGGTTTTGTTCGTATCCCAATGCGTTTTCTACGCGCTTGCGATGGCCGGTTTCTGGCTAAAAAAGGGCGGCAAGTCCGCCGGGTTGTGCCGGATTCCGCTTTACTTCTGCACGATGAATAGTGCGATGCTCTTCGGTATGTTCAGGTATCTCGGCCGGCGCCAGAGCACAGCCTGGGCGGCAACGCCACGGAAGGCTCCTGCGGAGGTGCTTCCGTCGCGGAGCGCCGAACGATAAAGCGCGCTCGATATTCTGTCCTGGAAAATGGCTTGGAAAAAGATCGAATCAAGCTGAGCGGCCGAATCTCGCTCCGCATATAATGAATACGCCGCTTAGTGCTGTTCGCGGGCGGCAGCGCGGAAAAATGACCGGACTTCGAATTAGGCGTATATTTACCTCCCGTAATTGGTAGGCCAGGGCTACCTTTTTTCGGGGCCGGGACCAGGGTAACGCTGTATACGTCTTGTACGCACGCTACGGTAGCGGGGGCCTGTCGCCACCGCAATGGACTCGGTGGCGGGGATTCCCGGACCCGCCGATGAGCGTAAAATGCCCGGATTGTCGCATCCTGGGATCCTCAGGGCTCAGTTTTGTTGATTAGCGGACGATAAACGACTCAAGAACGTGCGATGAACTGCCGACTTGTCCATGCAACTTCTTTCTTGTCGGAGGAACATGATTTCCCAAGCGATACGAATATCGGCGCCCGGACGCGGTTGTAACAGGCCTGTAAAATGATAAGTTATTGTAAACAAAGTGTTTCTGCCGTGAGCGTTCGAGGTATGAATTACCCCGTCATGGTACGTAGATTGCCTCTGCAACTGTGTCGAATACTACGTAGGACACAAACCGGCTCATGATTCGGCGGAGAGCTGGCAGAAGGCGACGGGAGGAATCAATGGTGAACCCAAACCCAGCCATAATGAGCATCCAGACTCCGGCGGCAAGTACGCCGATTACCAGTTCAGCGAGCTATTTCCAGAATCTTACGCGAGTGCTCGCGGCGATTCCACATTCAAAGGTTGAGCAGGTAGCAGAGAAACTATATAACGCGTTCGAGAACGGCCGGGGCGTCTATGTCTTCGGGAATGGCGGAAGCGCCTCCCTGGCTTCGCATCTCGCCTGCGATTTGGGCAAGGGCACGAGCATGGATGGCAACACGCAGAAGCGTTTCCGAGTGATGTCTTTGACCGACAACTTGCCCCTGCTGACAGCTTGGGCGAACGACACCTCTTACGATCTCGTTTTCGCCGAGCAGATCCGAAACTTCGCACAGCGCGGCGATATCGCGCTGGCGATCAGCGGCAGCGGAAATTCGCCGAATGTCCTGCTTGGTTTGCAGGCGGCTCGGGAGGCTGGCGCGTTCACAATCGGCTTGGGCGGTTTTCAAGGCGGTAAAATGAAGCCGCTTTGCGATCTCAGTGTTGTAATTCCATCGGATAACATGCAGATCATCGAAGATTTGCATGTCAGTGTTTCGCACGCTCTCTTCACGTTGGTCCGCAATCGAATACAGTTGCGAGCTGCAAGTGTTCGCACTGCCGCCGCAAGCGCAGGATAGGGTTCGAAGAATCCGGCGGCTCCGCCGGTGCAACATCTTCTAACCCAACGGGTCAGGGTCCGGCAACGTCAGCAGAGGGGATCTGCTGAGGAGTTAGAAGGTAAGTTCATGGTAATCTCTGAAGAACAATCGGAGATCGTTATTCATCCGCCCACGGAGTCCCGCGTCCCGCGGAAGCGCGGTTCGAGAGCAGGCCAACGGTCCGCGTCGCGTAACCTCAAGCGCTGTATAGACATATTGGGATCTGCGGCTCTGATTCTCGTTTTTTCGCCAATCCTCTTGGTCGTCGGCCTTCTTGTTGCCATTGACGATGGATGGCCGATTCTCCATCGCCGGAGGGTCGTTGGCGAGCACGGAGAATTCGACGCGCTCAAGTTCCGGACGATGCGGCGTGATGCGGATGCGATTTTGAATGCCGACCCGGTTCTTCGCGCCGAATTTGAACGCAACTTCAAGCTCAAGAACGATCCGCGTATTACGCGTTCGGGCGCCATACTTCGTAAGTTCAGCCTGGACGAACTTCCCCAGCTTTTCAATGTGCTGGTGGGCCAGATGAGCCTGGTTGGCCCCAGAATGTTCACGGCGAAGGAATTGCATAAGTACGGCCCATACCAGAGCGTGGTGCTTTCGGTTCGACCTGGCCTAACGGGCTATTGGCAAGTTAACGGCCGACAAAACGTAACGTACGACGAGCGCGTGAAAATGGACGTATATTACATAGAGAACTGGAGCCTCTACGCAGACGTAAAGATCTTG